>Ga0233415_10000803_pt1 | contig 14137 bp, 11 predicted proteins | sample Na_anoxic_12_MG_FD_188631 | JGI IMG/M metagenome (GOLD analysis project Ga0233415, IMG submission 188631) | Seawater microbial communities from Saanich Inlet, British Columbia, Canada - Na_anoxic_12_MG | ecosystem: Environmental > Aquatic > Marine > Inlet | place: Canada: British Columbia... | reverse complement strand
GTTTGACCTTTATCACCTTTTATACCTTGTATACCTTGTATACCTTGTGGGCCAATAGAACCTGTCATACCAGTTTGACCTTTATCACCTTTTATACCTTGTATACCTTGTATACCTTGTGGGCCAATAGAACCTGTCATACCAGTTTGACCTTTATCACCTTTTATACCTTGTATACCTTGTATACCTTGTGGGCCAATAGAACCTGTCATACCAGTTTGACCTTTATCACCTTTTATACCTTGTGGGCCAATAGAACCTGTCATACCAGTTGGACCTTTATCACCTTTTATACCTTGTGGGCCAATAGAACCTGTCATACCTTGTGGGCCAATAGAACCTGTCATACCTTGTGGGCCAATAGAACCTGTTATACCTTGCGGGCCAATAGAACCTGTCATACCAGTTTGACCTTTATCACCTTTTATACCTTGTGGGCCAATAGAACCTGTCATACCAGTTGGACCTTTATCACCTTGTATACCTTGTGGGCCTTCCGGCCCAGTCGCACCAGTTGCACCTTTATCTAAAGATTCTAATTGCTGTATTCTTGAGCACAATTTATTTACTTTATTTGCCAATTGACTAGACATATTATATATATATATATATATATATATATGATAGTTATTTATTTAATAATAATTTTAATTATTTTACAAATTTTTAATAATTTAAATTTAACAGAAAAATATTCAAGTTTGGATACAATATATCCCAATAGATTTAAAAAACCAAATCCAGATAGTTGTGGTGATTGTGGAGTTTTATGTCAATATTGTAATATAGGATATAATAGACCAAATATATGTAATAATAAAAATAATAAAAAAAATAATAAAAATAATGAATTTAATTATAATTGTATAAAAGATAAAGAATTTAAAAAAATATTAAATTCTAAATTTGTATATATTAAATCTAATCTTTTCAATAAATATTTAAATTTTGATAGTGATAGTAATAAATCACATTTATTTATAAGTAATAATAAATCTCCACAAAAATGGACTATTGAATATAATAATTATTTAAATACAAATGCTTGTTTAGTTAATATATATACTTATGATAAAAATGGTTTAAAATATTATTTAACTTCTCACGAAAACGGCGAAGTTAATGTTTCTTTAATAAAAGATGATGAAAAACAAATATGGGAAATTTATAAAAATAAAATAAATCCTGATAAACCGAATGATAAAGTTAAGTATTTGATAAAATCATATAAATATTGTATATATTTAAGTAGTAATAATTCTGGATATTTAAATTCAAATTCGGGCACATTATATTTATCAAATATTAATGTAAAAAATATAGATGAAAATTCAATATGGGATATTACTTTATAATCTCTTTTATTTATTAAATATAATAAATTAAAATTATAATATAATCTAATATTATATTATATTATATATGAAAAAATATTATTTTATTATATTTCTTTTTTGCTTAATTTTAGTTGTAGCCATAATAAATAATATATATTTTAAAGAAGGTTTTACAAGTGATAATAATGATTTATTAAATGAATATAATTTAATTAAAAATGGCTCGTTTCAAAATAAAACAGATATAAGTTCTAATAAAAAAGGTATTAATAATATTATTAAATTAGATGATAATCCAAATTGTAATATATCACAATATGTTTTAGAACAGGATGATAGTAAAGATGGTAGTTTTTATACTATTAAGCAAAATGTAAATAAAAATTTTAATTATAAATTAACAATATGGTTAAATAGTTCTAAAAAATGTGATTTAGTATTTATTAAAACTTCAGATAATAATGTTATAAAATCTACAAAAAATTTAGTTGATAAAAAAGTATTAAATAAATTAAATTGGTATAAATATGAAATTATATTTTCAACAGAAAATAATGATGTTATTAATATTGAATTAGGAACTTATAGAAATATCAATAAAAGATATTTTACTAATTTAATATTATTACCATATTTAAAAAATTTACCAAATTTTAAAACAACTATTGGTCTTAAAACATTTTTAGACGCAAAAAATAAAGAATCTTGTTTAGGAGGCACTAGTTTTATATGGAATGATTTAAGTAATTATAATGAACTATATAAATGGTCTAAAAACCCAAATTGGGTTAAAGATGGATATTTTAAAACTGTAAATAATACATTATCAGGTCCATCTGGTGTTAAATTGTTAAATACTAGTAATGAATTTTCAATTATTATTCATTCACAATCTGTCGCATCTAAAAAAGATAGTAATAAAGATAATAAACAAACATTATATTTACCAAATACTAATAATACTGCTATTGGTATAAATATACCAAATAATTCTGGATACATAGAAATTACATTTAATGGTAAAGTAATTTCAACAAAAGATAAAAGTATACAATCACATATTAATGATAATATTTATACATTAACATATAGTAATCAAAAAGCTAAATTATGGGTTAATAATCAATTATTTTATACATTTGATAAAGTTCCACAACCATTATTTGATAAAAATATGCTTAAAATTAATCATAATGGTAATTGGGATGCCAATTTATATTCCTTTTTATTATATGATAAAGAAATCAGTTTAAATGAAATTAAATATATTAATAATTATCTTAAAAATAGACCAAAAATAAAACCAATGATTAATATAATTGATTCACATAATAATTCTGATTCTGATAATTCAACAGATGATGATAATGATGGCGGCGATAATTATAAAAAATATAAAAAAAGATGCCATAGTCATTGTTATAAAAAACATAAAGATATAAAGAATTGTAGAACAGAAATTTCTGCTTGTAAAAAATATTGTGATGATAAAAGAAGTTCAAGTGATAAAATATGTGATAGAACATCGCAAGATTGTCCTATTGTTTATAAATCAAATAATGAATATATATTTTATATTCATAAAAATAGTAAATATACAGACAAAATGGGGCATGGTAAAAGAAGTTATGGCACCGATAAGGAAAATGCTAATTATTTATATAAAGAAAATTTCCCGGATTGTCCTATGCCCGAAGCATTACAATTTAAAAGAATAGATCATAATAAATGTCCTTTTTCTGTTAGAAAAAATAATCCTTGTAATGAAAAAGAATGTAGAAGTGTAGATTGGTCTAGGGATTTACATACGCAAAATATTCCGCATAAATGTAAAAGACAAGTATCACATTATTGTAGAAAAGAAGTAAATAATAATTTAAATAATGATAGTAGTTATGGTAGATTAATGGACCCAATATGTGAATGTTGGAAACCAAGTAAAATTAATGATGAAAAATGTTCTAAAATAAGAAATATATATGAGCCAGCAAATGAGTATGGTTATGATATTAATGTTTTTGAAATAGATGAGCATCCTGATTTTAAAAATTATATAAGAAAAGATAAGATTCCTTGTTGGAATTGTAATTTAACAGCACCTGATATTAAAGATAGTGTAGCAAATACTAGAACTTGGGATAATTTATAATTTTTATTAAATAAAATATTTTATTTTTAACTCTGAAATTAAAATATTTGTATAATTTATAAAAATGCAAATCAATACATCTACTGCAAATAAACTTTCGCTATTATGTCTTCGTGTTTCAAATGCGGAAAAAAAAGCACAAGAACAATTTGAATCAGAACCTGTTAACAGACCAAAAGGATTAAAAAATAATCCATATGATAAAATAAATCGATTGTGCTGTCGCATCAAAAAATTAGAAAATGATGTTGGTATACCATCTGATGAAACAAATTCCTCGAATAAATCTGTGAGACTTAATGGAAACGCATTTCTCTCTAACAAAGTTAATCAATTGTGCAATCGTATAAGACGTATTGAGAAAGTTTTGTCATCAAATCAATAATAATATTAAGTATTATATGTTATTTTAGGAATATTGTTATAAAATGTATTTTTAATTTTCCATGTTATATTGTTATTTTCCCACTTTTTCATAATTTTTTTTTTAATTTTATCACGATATTTCCAAAAATATTTTATACCATAATATAATGTATAATATGTATTTGTAAAATTTATCATATTGTATTTCCATAAATTTCTACCAATAAAATATGCCATATCTTGTTTATAATTTGTTATTATTAAACTTGTTATACCCATATATAATTTTATAATAAAATATTACAAAATTATAGTATTGTTAAATTTAATTTTTATTATATTTTATAAAATTATTTATAATATAACATATATATTATAATTATGTCAATTTATATAATTCTTGCTGCTGATTCACAAGGTATATATAATGATGCTGATATTTTAAAAAATATTTTAGATGGTTATGATATTATTATAAAACTATTTGATTCAATTCAAATGGTTCTTTCTGGCGATTCACAAGATTTATATAATTTTATAAATTCTGTTGATAAAAGTGATATATTAATATTTATTGAAAATATTCCTTTTCTTAATAAAAAAATAGATAAAAATATTATTAAAGAACATAAAACTATATTAATACCTAATTTTGAAAGATTAACTAATTGGCGCACAAATATGTTAAAAAATTATAATATCAATAATGGAATTTATGAATTATTAGAATCATTTAATTATGTATTTTGTAAAAATTATTTCACATATTATAGTTTAAAACATATATATAATGTTAATAATTTAAAATTTAATTTAGAATATACAGCATTCACATCAAATATTATAGATATAAATAAAAATGTATATGATAAAAATACAATAGTTCATAATAGAGGAACATCGCCATATAAAAATGCAAGAGATATAATAAAAACTTGGAAATTATACCCAAATTTACCTGAATTAACATTTAAATATAGTGGTACTTTTTATTCTGAAGAAAAAGATGAATATAATGAATGTATAAAAGAAAACGCAAAAATAAATGTAATTTCTGAAAAACTAATGGATAATGAATATAAAAATTTTTTAGAAAAGTATGAAATATTCTTATGTCCCAGTTTTAATGAAGGGTTCGGACATTATATTAATGAAGCACGAGGTATGGGCAAATTAATAATTAGTATAGATGCGCCTCCTATGAATGAATTAATTATAGATAATTATAATGGATTTTTAGTTAAACCAAATAGAAGAGGTATACAATTTATTTCAAAGGGATTTATAGAAACAAATAATTCATTTCATTTCGACCCAAAAGATTTATATGAAAAAATTAAATATGTTATGAATATATCAGATAAAAAAAGAACTCGTATTAAAAAAAATGCGATTGAATCATTTATAAAACTTGATATATTCGCAAAAAGACAGATAAAAGATTTAGTTAAAAATATTTAACATTTTATATAAAATATTTTTATACTCTCTAATTAGCAAACGCAATAGAACCCATTCCACCCATAATACGCAATACATTATAATTTAATCCATATATATATAAATTATAATTTATTGGATTAATTGGTTGAGAATTAGATATATCATCTAATGGTATTCTATCATCTAAATCTTCTTCACAAATATCTTTGCGAATATTAAATTGCATTTCTATTTTATTTAATCTACTAAAATTAGATGTACCACTTGGTTGTAAATCTTCTGGATTTAAAGCAAATGAATAAATATATACACCTTCAGGTGCTGAATGAGTATGATGTTTATATGGTTGTAAAAAATTAAAAAATACGTGGTCTCTTTCTTCAAATCTATCGTGTCCATTAAAAATTAATTTTGAACTTAACATTATATTACTATAATCGTTAAATGATAGTGTATTTGATAAACCGCTACCTAAAAATCCACAATCTTTTGAAATTGGATTTATTTCATTATGTTTTATAAAATTATTATTTTGTGTCATAAAATTGACATCACTTTGTTGAGTTAAAAAATCAAACTTATTATTATATTCTTGCATCATATTATCATAATCATTATACAAATCTAAAAATGTATAATTATTCCATTCATTTAAGTCTTTAACACTCTCTTTTTGAAATACCCAAATTAATTCTTTCATTGGATGAAACATATCCAATTTTTTAATATTAGTACCACTTGTTATTCCAGTAAATACTCTTCTTTGTACTTGATGTATTAAATATTCGTGCGAAGATTGTGCGAATTTTTTTCTTTCTTCATCGTCTAAATATATGAAATTTGCTAGTAAAAATGAATATTGATTCCAATCTCCTTCTACAAATTCATAAAATATATTTTCTTGATTTAATCCATTATCTAATAATTGATTTACAAAACTATCTGGCTCATTATTCGCATTAATATTACCTGTTGAAAAAAAAGCACAAGGACTTAAATTATCAGCACCTAATGTAAATAAATAATTTAAAGGATTAAATTCAATGTTAATATATAATTCATTATATTGTAAAGCAATTAATGGGATTGCTAAACCAGGATTAGTACAAAACCAGAAATTTAGAGGTATATATAATCTAGTGCTAGGTATAGTTATATTATTATCTTTGTCGGGATAAAAAATACTATGACCTGGTCTCATTTTTGGAAAATTTCCTACCATTCTATTATATGATTTTTTTTTACTATCCGGAATTGTTAATTCATTCCATATTTGCATCCATTGTCCATATTGAATATCTAATCTATTCCCCGCAATTGAAATATCTACTGAATAAATTATATTATTACCTAAATTTCTAATCCATTTGAAATTTATATCTTCTGGTGTAAGGTTATTATAATTTTCAATAGGAAATCTAATATTTGGTGTATCATATACTATATATACATCGTGTAAAAGATCGGCATTTCTTTCAATTTTAACTTTACATTGTGTTCTTTTTGTTGCATTAAATGCGGGTTCTGTATAAAAATACTGTTCAATATATTCTGACGCAAAATTAGTATGTCTTCTATATACAATTTTAAAATGTGTTATTTGTGGATTTCCTGTTAAATATAAATCTTCTGCCCCATAAGCTACTAATTGCATTAAACCACCTGGCATATATTATATTATTATATTATTATATAATAATAATTTATTATATACTTTATTTATAAAATTTTAAGTATTTTAAGTAATATAAATTTTTAAGTAATATAAAATATAATTATAAATTATATAATAAATGATAATTCATACAATAGTTTTATTATTTTTATTAATTTTAATTATTCTAAATATAAAGTTATTTATTATTAAAAATAAAAAACTTGAATTATTTAATAATTATAGTGATTATAGTGATTATAGTGATTATAGTGATAATGTTTATGCTATTAGACCTCCTTATAAATTAGCAAAATTATATAATCCAAAAAAATTAAATCCATATAAAATATTAAAAAAAAATTTTTTACAATTTCCAATAGAAGGTTATCAAAATAATATAGAAGAATTCACAAATCCGCTCGATTTTTTATTTAATAAAGAAAGTTCAAACGATAATATCGGTTTTATGGAAACAGGTTTATCAAAAATGATGGGCAATGATAATAATAATACAACACCTATTACTATAAATAATCAATTTAATATAGAAGATATAGAATATCCTAAAGATACAGAGGATAAAAAATATATTAAACAGATGGTTAATACAATTGGTAATAAAAATATTCCTGTTATAAATTCAAAACAAAAAAATATATTTACTGTAAATAATAATAGCGATGATAGCGATATAGAAAATAATAGCGATAATAATAACAATAATAGAGATAATAATAACAATAATAGCGATAATAATATAGAAAATAACACACAATATAAATTTTATAATAATAATAGTTGTTATTTATGTAAGAAATAAAAATATCCATATAATAATATATATGTTAATTAATAAAATAAATATATTATTAATTATTGTGATTGTTCTAACTTTTATGATTTTTAATATTCATTATAAAGAAAATTTTGAATATAATAAAGAAAAATTATTAGAACTTAAAAGAGAAAAAAACTATGAATCAGAAAATAACAGCGAACCAATCAATAAAGAAATAGAAAATTTTTATAATGGATATCACGGAGGATTTAACACAAATTTACCTTTCACCGTATCAACCGTTCCAAATGCATTATCACAAACTAAACAATTTAATCAAAATATAATGAATGGACAACCAATTAATTATCCACCCGTTCATAATGAATTATATAACTTTCCAAATATTAATTTACAACCACAAATAATTGGATGCGGAAGTCGCAGAGGTGCGTGTATGGGTGGTAGCCAAATACCAATTCCTAATACTTTACCACCTGTTAATATTAGTAATGAAAATATTGCTCCAATTAATTTAACTATGAGAGGTTTTGATGAAGGAATACAACAAGTTGGTATAATTCAAAAAATATTCGGCAAAGATAACATAGTTTATCCATTATTTGGTAGAAAAAGATTCCGCAATGATAATAAATGGGATTATTTTGTTAAATTCGGACAATATGGTGTTATATTACCATTAGAACCAATAAGAAATTATGAAGAATTAAATACTAATGATGAAGTTTATATACAAGGTCAAAAAGGTGAATATCGCGTAACTATGTATGATAATGATATACCTCAATATTTGCCTTTTGTGTAAATAAAATATTAAATAAAATATTAAATAATTATTTATTACTATAAAATATAATAAATAATTCTATTTACAAATGTAATAAATAACCCTATTTAAAAAAATAATTATAGTAATAAATATTTATTTATGGACTATGAATTAATTTACGATACTAGAAATTCTTGGTCATCTACACAAGAAGCATTATTAAAAAAATGGTATAAAGAAGCAATGGCTCTTAATTGGAAACATAGTAAAGCAGCGCGTAATTTTTTTTTCATAGATAGATTTATTGGAATCCCCACGGTTGCGACAAATGCTGTAATGGGTACAGCTGTATTTTTAAATTTAGATACTAAAGGACAGTGTGAAAACAATTTATATATTCAGGCAGGAATCGGTACTATAATTATATTAACTGCTATATTTATGGCTATTCAAAACTTTTTAAGATTGGCTGAAATTGGTGAAAAACATAATAGTTCTAGTGCGAGATATAAAAATTTTGCGAATAGTATTGAAAGTGAATTAGTATTACCCAGAGAAGAAAGATTAAATGGTAAGATTTTTATAAAACAAGCTCAAAAAAGATTTAATGAATTATTTGAAATTTGTCCGAATATTCCACAAAATGTTGAAAAAGATTATAAAAAATATATTAAAAATGTTGATGCTTTAGAATGCGGTAATCTATTAGATGTAATTATTAATGAACAAAAAGTTGTTAGAAATTTATCCCCTGATACTGATAATGAAGCAGATAATGATTCAGATACTGATACATATAATGATGATGATAGTGATAATGAGCACGCCAATGATGATGATTCCGATGATGGTACGCTACAAAGGGAAGTGGAAAATGAAATTAAACGGATGAAAGTGGAGGAGAATAAAATTAAGTTAAAAAAATATAATTCATTTAGAACAATTGATAAATTTGTAAATTATTTTTAAATTTTTCTGCTAATGAATTTTTTATTAATGAATTTTTCTGCTAATAACTTTTAATAGTGCTTTTAATTCATCAGTATCAACAGTTGATGATATAAATGCGTCAATATATTTGCTATATTTTTTTCTATTATTATTTTTAATAGCGATTATATATGGTTTATGTTTTTCTTTTTTTAATTTTTTAATAAGTGTATAGCATTTTTTATTTATATTAGAATTATTAATAATATTATTGGTTATAATATTATTTGTTGTATTATTTATATTATTAAGATTAATTAATAATAATGAATAATTTTTAATATCATTTATACTTTTTTCATCTATATATTCAACATTTGTATATCCTAATACATTTAATGTATTTATAAATTTTTTTTCTATATTATTGCATAATAATATTGATATATTATTATATATTTGTACATCTTCGGTTGATTTTTTTTTAATATCCATATCTCTATCTGAAAATATATTAATAAATAATTTTAATAAATTTTGTTTATAAATTGGCTTAATAATTAAATAATCAAATACATTTTTATCATATTTTCTATTATCAAATGATGACATCGCAATAACTTGAATATAAGAATTATTCCTTTTTATATTTTTTGCTATTTCACATCCTGAAGTATTACACGAATCTATATCTATAAAACAAGCATCGAAATGATTATTTCTGATTAAAAATAATGTTTCATCACTAGTAGATGTCATAGATGATTTTATATGCCAGTCTAATAATATTTTTGAAATTGTTATACGGTTTGTTGAATTTTCATCCATAATCAAAACATTAATATTCTTAAATGTATTTAATGATTTTTCCTCAATTTCATTTATATCTGTAAATTCTTTAACCGGTAGCATTATTTCAAATGTACTACCATTATTTAATTCACTATTAACTTTAATTTTTCCATCCATTAATTCACATAGAGATTTTGTAATACTTAATCCTAATCCAGACCCTTTATTTATAATACTATCATTATTTATTTGATAAAATGGTATAAATATATTTTTAATATTCTTTTTTTCTATTCCAATACCAGTATCTTTAATACTTATATGTAAATTATAATTATTTTTTTCAATATTAACTGAATATATTTTAATTTCTATTTTACCATTTTGTGTAAATTTTAAAGCATTACTTAATATATTATATATTATTTGTTTAAAACGATATTTATCACTAATTATATATGGCGGTATATTGCTATCAATTTTATATATAATTTCTATTTTTTTTTCGGCTGCTTTTAATAAAATATTTTCATAATATTCATTTAATTCTTCTCTTAAATTAAAATGTTCATAATTTAATTTTAATTTTTTTAATTTTAAATTTGTATAATCCATAAAATCAGTCATCATTAATGATAACACATAGTTATAATCTAATATTCTATTTATATAATCATATTGTTTAATTGTTAATTCACTTTCTGATAATAGTGTTATATTATTATTAATATTTTGTAAAGGTATTCGTAATTTATCAATCATTTCTGCTAAAATATTATTTTGATTATTTCTATTTTTAATTATATCGGTAATATCATTAATTATTATTCCAAATGTATTATCATCAATAATAAAACAGTTAAAATTATAATATTTTTTATTGAATTCAATTTTTTCTATAATAAAATTATTATTTATTAAAATATTTTTATAATTTTTTTTTAATTTAAAATATATACTTTCATTAAATATTTCTACAATATTGTTCTTAACTATATTATTATTATTTACAAATATATTTTGACAACTTTTATTAATATCTATACACTCATATGATTCAAAATATTCATTCTTTTTCTCAAAAATTATAGTTGAATCTTTCATATTTTTAAAAATATTATCATATATATTATTATTTTTTATTAAAGAAATATCTTTTATTATTATAATATCATATATACCATTTAATTTAATTAAATATATATCAACACTTAATAATTTACTATCACTTAATATAATATTATTATTAAATATTTGATTATGTTTACTAAAATCAATAGTATTTACAAATACATTATTTATAGATTTATTTATAATATCTTTTTTATTATATTTAGTATTTCTTAAAAATAAAAAATTAGCATTATTTATTATTGATTTATTTTTAACAATTAAAACCATATTAAAAGGATCATCTAATAATTTATTATTATCTATATTTATAATTTCTATTATCTCTAATAAATGTTCTTCATCTATATAAATAATTGTATTATGATATTTAGAACCATTATGATATACATCATATTCTTGATTTGATTTTCTTTGTAAACATTTATTATAATGTTTTAATATTTTTTTCGTATGAAATTTATAAATATTTTTAAGTTTTTTTTCATCTATTTCATCGATATTAAATATATTATCAAATTCATCATTATATTCATCACAATAAAATTCTTTATTATTATTCCTCCAAATTACTACTGGTTTATCAATAATATTAATAAAATTTAATAATTTATCCATATAAAATATTATTATATTATATATTAATATTTAGAATTTTTTTTATATTTTTATTTATTATAAATATTTGGATATTGATTATAATTAAAACCATTATAACATTCTTCATTTGTATCTAATGGACAATTAATATTTATTTCACCATCATTATATATCTTATTAAAATATTCTGCTGTATTTTTTGGTATTTTTGTATTTATCATTGGTGGTAATATACCATTATTATAATATAATTTCTCACCTTTTTTTAACTTATATAAATTTTTTAAATGTATATATGACAATTCTTCTTCTGTATTTTCATACAACCATAGCCAATTTATATAATCTTGTACTGTTAAATTATTTTGATAATTATATTTAAAATATCTTTTATCTAATGGACTCATAGTTTGTGGCTCTGGATAATTCATTCTACCATTTATACAATTTGTATGTACATGATTTATTTGACATGTTAATTCATCTTTTTCCATTTTTATATCATCTATCATATAAAAATCTCCATTATTTTCAAATCCTTCCATTGTTTCTTCATTTGTTTCACTATTATTAGTATTATCATCACCGCTATCATTATTATCATCACTATCAGTATTATCATCACTATCAGTATTATTATCATTATCAGTATCAATTTTAATATTTTTAAAATTTTCGGTTAAATTATTAGGAATATTAACAACTATATTATTTTTTGGTAAATTAATAGAAATATTTTGTAAATGTGTATCTATGATAGAAACTATTGTTATACCTGCAATATATGCCAAAAATACTACTATTGTAAATAATAATATATAATATATCATAATTATATAATAATTGAAGATAAAAATTCAAAATATTATCTTTATTTACATTATATTATATGTCTAGTGAAATAAATAAAATCACAAAAGATTTAACAAATCCTGAACATAATATTGATATTATTGGTAATTTATATATATGTAATGAATTATGTAATTTAGTTTTTAATTATAAAGAAAATAAAGATATCAATAATTTACATATTATTCATAATAAAAATAGTATTTTATTAGAAATAAAATATAATGGTAAAAGTAGCATTAATTATAATGGAGGTGAAAATTTTGGCTCAAAAGAAATTAAATTTAATCTAACAAAAATATTATTAATTGGACCATCTAAACATTTTATTAAAAATCATAGACATACTATGGAATTAATTCTCGTTCATCAATCTGAAGATGGTAAAACATTTCAAAATATTTGCGTTTTATTAGAAATTTCTGATAATAAAGAATATCAAAAAAAATTACAATATCAGTTATTAATGGATATTGCCGAAAATATTCCAACAAAAATAACTAATAGTAAAAAAGTTAATACAAACTATACTTGGTCTGCTGAAGATTTATTACCTGAAAATAAATCTTTCTATACTTATAACAGTCCTTTTGATTCAAATGTTAATTGGGTAATTTTTAATAATATTATTTATGCTCCATCGCTCCTTCTTGATAATTATCATAAATATGTAGTAAATCCAGTAAAAAATGCTAAAGGAGAAATTGGAGAAAAAATTAACAAATTTTTAAATCCACCTATTCCAAATAATCCTAAAAATTTAATACTTTTTAGCCATCAAATTATAACAGGTATAACATCTTCTTGTGCTCAAAAATTAGCTGACGAATATAATAAAAATACTGATGATAAAAATACTGATGATAAAAAGAGTGATGAAGAGGACGATGATGAAGAAGATGATAAAAAAGAAAAATCTAAATTGAGTGGATTAAAAGGCGAAATGCACGGATTTGGTTCTGCTGAAAAAGCTCGATTAGAAGAACTTAAAAAGAAATCTTTTTTAAGTGAATATGAGAAAAAAGAAAAATCTAAATTAAGTGGATTAAAAGGCGAAATGCACGGATTTGGTTCTGCTGAAAAAGCTCGATTAGAAGAACTTAAAAAGAAATCTTTTTTAAGTGGATTAAAAGGCGAAATGCACGGATTTGGTTCTGCTGAAAAAGCTCGATTAGAAGAACTTAAAAAGAAATCTTTTTTAAGTGGATATGAGAAAAAAGAAAAATCTAAATTGAGTGGATTAAAAGGCGAAATGCACGGATTTGGTTCTGCTGAAAAAGCTCGATTAGAAGAACTTAAAAAGAAATCTTTT
>Ga0233415_10000802_pt1 | contig 14159 bp, 11 predicted proteins | sample Na_anoxic_12_MG_FD_188631 | JGI IMG/M metagenome (GOLD analysis project Ga0233415, IMG submission 188631) | Seawater microbial communities from Saanich Inlet, British Columbia, Canada - Na_anoxic_12_MG | ecosystem: Environmental > Aquatic > Marine > Inlet | place: Canada: British Columbia... | reverse complement strand
TATATAAATACGTATATTGAAAACTACTTAGATGGTAGTCCTACACAACAGCTTATCAATCAAAGAATGGTTCCATTCTCAATTGTTGCTGCTGTTGGTGGTTCTGCTTTTCTTAACAATTTTGATGCTAGTGGTGCTGGTATAGGTGAATGGGATAGAATTTTCTTATGTAATGGTGACAATGGAACTCCTGATTTAAGAGGTAGAGTGATGGTTGGAACTAACGATGGAAGTATGCCTGGTGGAGCAATGGATGCAGCTGTTATACCATCTTCAACAAACCCAACTTATGGAGTAGGAACTCCACATGGTGCTAACAGTGTTGTGTTAAGTACAGGACAAATTCCTTCACATACACACGTTGCTACTCTTGGGCCACCAACACCTACAATAACTCCTACAGGATGGGCAGCAGGACCTTATATTCCAGGTACACAAATACCAGGTGGTGGGGGATTTGATGGTGGAAATAATTCTTTTAGGCAAAGACCGTTTAATGCAGACCCTCTTCCTTCACACACACATACTGTTACTATTGATCAAACTGGCGGAGGACAAGGACATCAAAACTATCAACCTGGACGTGGAGTATATTATATAATTTACATACCTTAAAACAAAATAAAATGGCATACCTACCTGTAAACCCTTGTTGCAATAATGTAGTTGTAAATACTACTTGTGGATGTAATAGTACATGTACTTGTGGTAACTGCTCTACCAATTCTTGCGGAACTAAAGGACCCCTATCAAGCACAGTTGTGTACGATGGTCCTACACTTCCAGCATCTGGTGTAGAAGCTTGCGACACAATTAATGTAGCATTATCAAAAATAGATGAGGTTCTTCTTGAATTAAAGAATCAAGTTACAATTAATACATCTGCAATTTCTGCAATCACAGAACAGATAAATAACATAAACTCACAAATAACAACTATTAACAATAATTGTTGCTCATAATAATGACAGTACTACTAACATTAACTACTGCAGGAACTGATGCCACGGTGTTTGATTTATATTCAGACATCGATGGCTTCACCACTGCATTTGAAACAGACGTACCTGTAGCTTCTTTAACAGCTGGATATAGCTCTGCATTAGTGCCAGACTATACCAACACTGTAAGAGTTCAAGCTACAGAAAAATGTGTTAACTTTGTAGATATAGTGTTAGAAAACATAACAACAACAACCACCACAACAACACCTTAAGATATGTTGATACAGATAAATATAAACATCCCACCTAACGGTTCTGCTGGACCATTTGATTTATATTCAGATGCAAATGGATATACTTCTCCTTTTGAAACACAAGTGCCTGCTGCAAATTTAGTGGCTGGGTATATTGTAGAAATTCCTGTGGGAGCAACTATCATAAGAGTGTGTTCTGTTGGTACATGTGAAAATTGTATTGACTTACCAACTAATTGTCCAACCACTACAACAACATCTACTAGTTCAACAACTACAACAACTAGTACTAGTAGTACAACCACTACAACTACCACTGCAGCTCCACCTTATCAGTTTCAGTATGAACTTATTACAAATACTCCTTCAGATATAGGAACTGTTAACCTTGTAATAGAAGTTGATTCTGTTCAAGTGGTGAATCAAACAATAAGTGTTGGTAATACATATCAAGCAGGATCATTAAACCTCACTGCTGGTCAAGTTGTAACAGCAACACTGACTAACGTTAAAACAGGTACATTTAACTTTAGTAATAAAATAGTACAAGATGGATTTTTATATCAACCAGTTGACTTATGTACACCTTGTGTAGATCAGTTAGTAACACCATTCTTCTCTCCATACACAATGGGAAGTGCTGACACTACATTTGTATTCCAAGGTGGTATTAATAATCCTACAACAACCACTACTAGTACAAGTAGCACAACTACTACCACTAGTACAAGTAGTAGCACTACCACTACAACCACTACAGCAACACCACTTGATTGTGCGTTGAATGGTGGAACTGCAATAGCTAATCCACCACTTACAACTACAACCACAACAACCTCTGGACTTAGTCAAGGAATTATTACTAGCTTATCAGATCCTATAGATGGTTGTAATTTAGGCTCACCAGATACAATAGTGTGGTTTTCTAACACAACTGGTAGTGGTGGTGGTGAAGGCCCAACTCCAGGATCTACTGTAGTGTATACAAATGCTAGTGGAACAGCTACATTTAATGGAGATGGTAATTATTACAAAATGCGTGTTGGAACTGGACCTTTTGTTGGTGCAACAGTTAGCATTAGTGGTTTAGTTGGATCACCTGTATCACTTTGTCTTCTTTAATTAAAATATATAAACTATGGCACAATTAATAACAATAAGATTAACCTCAGCTGGTGTAGATACAGATAATGTCACTATATACACAGATTCAGATGGATACACCACACCAGCAGGATCTACAATAACAGCTGTACTTACAGGCATTTTTGGATATCCAGTGAGTGTTCCTTCTAATGCAACTATTGTAAGAGTACAAAATACAGGCGTGTGTACTAATTACGTAGATATACCAATAACAACATAATGACAGGAGCAGTACAAATAGGCAAGATAGGCACAGCCCTTCAAACATTCTATCTGTATTCAGATGTGAATGGATTCACAGCACCTTTTGAATCAGGTGTAACAAGAAACAGCTTACTTCTAGGACACCCTACAGATAAGATACCTAACACAACAACAGTGATTAGGGTGATGTCAGTAGATGTTCCTGGCAAGTATTTAGATATTAATATATAAAAAGTCTTGTTTTGTTGGTTTTGCAAGGCTTCTCCTAGGGTTATTAGTAGCCCTAGGAGTTTTTATTTATAACTAAATTGATTATAAATAATAACCTCGTTTAGTAAATTTATTTGTATTATCCAAAATAAATTTTATATCTTTACAATATTTTTTAACTAAAGCACAACTAAATGTCGTATAATGAGAAACTACTAAGACAGCTGGAGGGATTACTTGGCTGGAAAAAGAGTAAAAAGTTTTACGCTGAAAAGCTGAACATAACAGAAGATGAAGTAGATGAATTAATCAAAGAAATAAGAAGCAGGGACAAAGATGAAGGAGAACAATTCTTAAAAACATCAAACACATCTGAAACCTTTGAATCATTAAAGAAGGTTAACAATGAAAAGGGAACTATAGAGAGTACAATTACTCTTGATTATGAACCTAAAGACTACCTGGAGCTAGCAAAGCTTCACAAGATAGACCTAGACAAATACATAATTACAAACTACTGGTCTAAAGTACTTCCAAGCGGAAAGTTTACTTCCTCTGTATTTTCAAAGAGGAAAACACCAACAGATTACACAGCTGAAGATTTCAGCAAGTTCTTAGAGAACTATAAATCAAATTACATTCCAATCCCCTCACCAGAAAGAAATGATAACAGAAACATTATAGATGTTGAGTTATCTCTTTCTGATTATCATTTAGCAAAACGCTATGTTGATGGTGACAATAATCCTGTAGTGAGAGTTAAGAGATTCTTTGAAGTGGCTCAGAATTTGATGGATAAGGTTAGATCTGTTTATGATGTAAATAAAGTGGTATTTCCAATATCAAATGATTTCTTTCATACAGACAATTATCAGAATTCAACAACAAACGGTACACCACAAGACACTATACTAGATTATGCTTCTGAGTATGAACTAGGGTTTGCAATACTTGTAGACACTATCAAAATGTTGAGAGCAAATTCTAATCATGTAGAAGTGATATTAGTGCAAGGTAATCATGACAGAACAAAGTCTTTCTATCTAGCACATGCACTAGACATCTATTTTACAAATGAAAATGATATAAGTTTTATAAGAGAAGAAGGTTTAGTGAAAGCAACTGTAGTTGGTGAAACATTTATAGGTTACCACCATGGGAACTGTAAGATAGACCAACTGCCACTATTATTTGCCACTCACCCAAAATATGCATCTATGTTTGGTAATGCTAAATATAGAGAAGTGCATACAGGTGATAAACATCACTACATGGCTAAAGAAATAAAAGGGGTAAGGATACAACAAATGCCTAGTTTGTCTGGTACAGATAGATGGCATAAAGATAATAACTTTGTACACAGTGTACGAGCTGCTCTTGCTCTAGTCTATGATGACAAACTTGGTAAGGTGGCTGAATTTGAAGAAAGAATATAATTATGGCAACATTAAGAAAATTGGTTTCAGATGTGCGATCTACGCACAAGATCTTATCTACTGATGCACTTATCACAGACAGAGCTATTGCCTCTGAGATAAGAAACAACTCCTTAATGATGATTAAGAGAGAAACCAATTTAAGAAAACTCTGGGCTAGCGATACCCTGTTCACCACCATTCCTTGTTTAGAGATGGTGGAGGTTCCTATTTCAGAATGCTGTGAATATACTGATCCTCACACGATAGCAAGATCAAAATATAAACTTCCAAGAATCTCTGAGGGTAATTACCAATATGTAATTCAAGGTGTTTATTCTGTAAATGCTATGGGTGGTAAGGGTAAGAAGCTAAAAGAAATAACAGTAAATAGATATTTAAATATATTAAAGCTTCGTATAATTAAAAAAGAAAGCTATTTTTGGATATCTAATGGTTACTTGTATGTGAGTAACCCTCTATTAAAATTAATAAGGTTAGCTGCACTGTTTGAAGAAGATATACCTAATGAGATAATGTATCCAGATTGTGACTGTGGTACAAACTACTCTACAGATGATTTGTGTAAGAATCCACTAGATAAAGAGTATTCACTACCTGGATATCTAGAACAACAAGTTCTTGCAATTACATCACAAAAACTCTTGTCTACATATTTCCAAATTAAGACAGACATGAGTAATGAAGGTATAGATGGTCAAGCACCAAATGCTCAACCTACAAATTAAAAGTAAATGGCTAGAGTCTCTGTTGATTGGAGAAGTGCAAGTAAAGATAACTACAATGATTTCTGCAAGAAGCACCCATTGGTGAATCTATCTTTTGATGAGTGGAGAAACATATTGTACGATTACAACGATGCGTTTAAACACTACATATTAGAGACAGGTGAGAAAGTGAAACTTGTTGGAAGCATTGGAGACTTTTCTATAAACAAAAAGAAAAGAAAAAGAGTGAAAGGTGTAGATGGTAAGGAGTTTGTAAACTTACCTATTGATTGGCAAAAAACTAAAGAAAAAGGAAAGTTGATTTATAACTTCAACTATCACACAGAAGGTTACTTCTTTGGATGGATGTGGTTTAAAGATAGCGCTAGGTTCAGAAACTCTGATCTATGGTACTTCAAGCCATCTAGAATCACTTCAAGATTATTATCACACTATATCAAAACCGACAGTAAGTACCAACACATGTATCATGAATGGAAAAAATAAGTTATGTCGTACTACTATAAATACAATTTTATATCCCCAGAGCCTATATATGCCACTGTAAAAGAAGAACTCAAAAGTTACTTTGATACAGGTGCTGTAGATGATTTGCTCTTTCCCACATATCTAGACAAGTGTCTTAGAAAGTTGGGTAGAACTACTTATGTCATTAGTGAGCAAGTGTTGTTTATTGAAGACTTTGAAGCAAGACTTCCAGATAACTTTCATGCTGTGAGAGAAGCTTGGATGTGTGCTGAGTTGCCAGGTAACCCATATCCATCTGCTAACTCTTTTTATTCACAAGCAGCAAATGCAACAACTATACAAGTGTCACCTTTAACAATAGGTGGTACACCTTGTAACAATACTGGTTGTCAAGATCCAAATTGTGAGGGTACATGTATGCCTGAATTAGTTCAAGCTGTATATAAAACAAACAATGAGATAGCTAGATCATATAGATATGAATATCTGCTTAAGCCAGGAAACATATCTGCAAGAAAAAATTGTGATGTTTCTTACAGAAATGACTGGAACAACTATGCTCCTCCTGTACGTGAATTTACACCAGGATCTGCATCTTATGACTCTTTTGATATTAGAGATAATAAATTTGTAACCAACTTTAGAAATGGTGTTGTGCATTTATTATTCTATGCTACAGAGTATGATGATATAGGAAACCAACTAGTTCCTGATGATTATCGTATATCAGAATACGTTGAAGCGTTCCTTAAGTTTAAAGTGTTTGAAACATTAACTAATCAAACAAATGATGAAACTTTTAATCAGCTTCAACAGAAGTTAGCTTACTATAAACAAGAATATGCTGAAGCATATATTGAAGCAGAGATTGAAATTAAGAAACAAACTCCTTGGCAGAAGCAACGTAGGATTAAGAAAGACCTTAACAGATTTAATATGTATGAACTTCCTAATCGTACTAACAGATACGGTAGAAGACGTAACAATTAACACATATGGCTAAACAGCAATCAAATAAAGATTCTGATAAAAACAAAAAGCAAGGTAACATCATACTAAATCCAACTGTTGCTAGAGCAGGGTTAAACCTAGATAGCTCTATTAATCAAGTTGGTCCTGGAAGACTCACCTATGCTTTAAATGCTGCTGTAGAAAACTTTGACTCTAGTTCTGTAAACTATCAGAATGAGCCAGGTAATGAGTTATGTCTAGACTTTCCTGATGGATATAAACTTATTGGTTCACATTTTATTCCTGAAAAGCGTAAGAATATATTCTTCTTAGCTAATCCTGGTACAGGAGGTAGTGAGATAGGATATATGGACAATAATGATTGTCAGTATAGAACGCTTGTAAATGCCCCTTGTTTAAACTTTGATGTAAAGAATCCCATTCCTAAAATTGTACATAGAATAACTAATTGTACAACAGAACTCTATTGGACAGATGGAGTTAATCCTAGACGATATTTAGACATAGAGAACATTCCTTATAAACTTATAGCAGGGACACCTAGTTGTGATCCTGTATATGGTAATGAATTAGATTGTAACCAATTAAAGTTACAACCTAACTTCTCTATACCTCAACTAATGATCACTCAGATCAGAAACATAGGTAACCTAACAGCAGGTACATATCAATTTGCAGTACAATATGCAGATGCAAGTGGTAATGAGCTTACATCATATTATTCTGTAACAAATCCAACTCCTATTGCTGATGAGTTTAAGACAACTGTAAACTTCAACTATGAGGTAGGTAAGTCTATTGTTGTAGGTGTGTCTAATTTAGATCTAACAGGACAGTTTGAGTATTTCAACCTAGCTGTAATAAAAACAATCAACAACACTTCTTCAGTGGAACTTGTTGGTACGTATAATATTGAAGAAGCTACAAAAGAAATAACTTATACAGGAGGAGATGAAACAGCTATTAAACTTTCTATATCAGACATCTTTGAGAAGTTTCCATATTACGACATAGCTCAAGATGTTACAGCTGTACAAGATGTTCTTGTATGGAACAATCTTACATCTATCGATAGAATTAACTATCAGTCTATAGCAAACCAAATAACACTTGGTTGGGAAACACATAGAATTCCTGCAGATGAAAACTATGCAGATGAGGTAAATGCTGCAAACTTACGTGGGTACATGCGTGATGAGGTGTATGCATTTGAAATAGTGTTCTTGTTAAGGAATGGTAAACAGACAGACGGTTTTCATATTCCAGGAAGAGAACGAAATTATCTTGAGAGTTTCCCTGATGTTCCAGATACTAACAGTGATTTTATCGGAGATCCTGATTACTTTACAGGAACAACAGGATACAAATCTTATTGGAAGATTTATAACACAGCTTCTGTAACAGGACCTTCTCCTGGTCAATCTAGCGACCCAAATTATAAAGGACCATGGGAATATGGTGAATTTGCATATTGGGAATCAACAGAAGAATATCCTTGTGAAGAAGATGTGTGGGGAGAGTTAGCTGGACAACCAATTAGACATCACAAGTTTCCTGATGTGTTAGTGAGTCCTATTATAGAGAATGGACCAATAGTTTATGAGAATGATAAGATTGTTCCTGCAATGCAGAACGATGCTGTATTTCCTATTGGTGTTAGATTGGACAACTCACAAATATCTACACTAATAACAACCTCTAACTTAACACAAGATCAGAAAGATGATATTGTAGCTTATAAGATTATAAGAGCAGATAGAGGAACTAATAAATCTGTTATTGCAAAAGGTATACTTAGAAACGTAAACAAGTATACTAGAGATGAGGAAGATTACTACTACCCTAACTATCCATACAATGACTTAAGTGAAGATCCATACGTGTTAGCAAACAACAATGCATGGAGTGCTGAATCAGAACCTTATTTAATTTATTATCCAGAGATTTCAGATACTGAGTATAATTTCTTTCCATTTAGTATAGAGGTAACTTATAATCCAGGAGAAGGAGTATATCAATACACAAGCCCTTTGAATGGTAAAATAACTCAAGAAACAATAACTCCAGGAGAAGTTCATGAAATATGTTCTCTTACAAGACCTACAGGTATGTTAGGTAGGATGACAATAGGTCCTGCTAATTACGATGTATGGCATTGTTCAGGAGGTAGTGGTTTTTTTGAATGTGGATGGGGGCTCAATTGGCGTGATCCATTTAATAATGATAATATAGCTGGTACTGTAAATAGATATAGATGGTTAGACACTGGTGCTGGTGACTCAACTAATGTTTCAATTGTTACTAATGTTGGAGACAGTCCTTGGGCTTATCCAACATATTACTGTTCTGATACGGAAGATCAATATCTACAAGACCCAACAGATCAAGCTCCAGGTGTAGTAGATCAGGTTGGAGGAGTTCCTAATATTGGTTATATAGGAGGCTATTCTTCAAGACCCCACAGTAGAAGATCTACATTAGGTTGTAAAGAAGAAAAACCACAAACACCTATAGAAGAAATAGATCCTGAAGAAAGAATAACTGATAGACAGATATTCAACTCACCAGAAACATCTTTTGGACAACCATTCTTAGGAAGCGTATTAAAGCTTGAGAGTGTAATGTTTGGTGGTGGTAAGGCTCATTGGGTACAAGTTAAAGATAATGCTAATTATAAACTTCTTTCTAAGGAGGCTCAACTAGATGCATTAGATAGTTCAAAAAACATTGCTTCTCTTACAAATTTTAATGCTGGTGTAATGTTCACAGCATATCAAGCATATCTAACTATATATGTAAATGGTATTACAAGAAAGAACTATGCAATGTCTTTCAACTCTAGAGCTAACTATGATTACTCATATCCTATTGATAATGATCTTGGTATTAAGCAGAGAGATATTGATCTTACAAGATATTTAATACCTGGTGTACAGTCTCTTGGAGGAGATGAACTTTCTATAAACAATTGGAATAGAGAAACATCTGTATTTATTAGAACTTCTCAAGAGAGAGAATATAACGGTCAATCGATTGATTCTGTTCTTTTTCCAAGTCAAACTCCTAGTTTACTTAATGGAGGCAACCCATACATAGAAGATGAATCTAGATTTACAATAGGTAATAAAAGTGCGTGTCCTACTCCTGAAAAAGAACAAGACCTAACAGTAGTGTCATATTATGCATCTATGAAAAACATCTTCCCTAACCAATATGGGCAGATATATTCATACAAAACACTAGATACAGGATATCAAGCATTAATTGGAAGAAGTGGTACATCAACTGTATTTGGTGGTGATACATTTATTTCTAGATTTGCATTCAAGACAAAGCTACCATTCTTTATAGATAATAGAGTGGGAGCTCCAGATGATAGTGATGTATTCTATGATGAGATTGGTAATGTTGGATATCCAGCATACTGGCATTCTGCAAGATCTATATTAGAAGATTATATACCTCCTGGAACAAATATTCCAATGCGTAATCTTATTTCATATAAGGCACATAACTTTGATTGTCCTAATGATCCAGGATCTGTACCTGTAGGAGGAGGATCATATAGAACTTTCTATGATGGATATTTCTATTTGTTTGCATATGGTATTCCAAACTTCTATTGCGAAAGTACATATAACACAGACTTACGTCAAGCATTTAACAATAAAGAAGGAGACTTCTGGCCTCACGTAAACTCTGGTATTCCTGATGATTGGTTACAAGAAACCAATGTACCTATTGCTCAGGACAATACATATTACTATAACGTAACTTATTCTAAGCAGAATAAAGAGAACGTATTCTCACATCTTCCACCTGATTGGAAAGATGATTTATGTTACACAGTATTTCCATTCAGAGCTATTTATTCTGATGCAGCTATAACAAGTGCTGATTCTAGAGTGAATAACTGGTTGGTTTACAGAGCATTATCATTCCATGACTTCCCACAAAACTATGGGAACCTTACATCATTAGATGGTATTCAGAACAAAGCAATACTTGCACGTTTTGAAAACAAGTCATTGTTATATAACAACCTGTTAACAATTGACACTAGTAACCCACAAGCAGCTTATATTGGTAATCCAAGACTATTTGATAGTTCGCCACCAATAGACTTTGCTGAAACAGATTTAGGATATGTAGGAGCTCAGAATAAGTTCTTATTAAAAATACCTCAAGGTCAAATAACAGTTGATGCTAAGAGAGGGCAAGTGTTCTTAGTTTCAGGAACAAAGGTTTTAGACCTTACAGCATTTGGTTCTGGTGTAAATAGATTTATGTCTGACCATTTACCATTCGAGATATTACAATATTTCCCTAATGTAGATACAGACAACCACTTCAATGGTATTGGATTACATGGTGTATATGATAGTAAGTTTGAAAGAGTTATAATCACAAAGCTTGATTACATTCCTTTAAGAGATGATATACAATATGATGAGGAAACAGGAGACTTCTTTATTTATAAAAGAGTGCAGGAAATACCTACACCAACTCCTCCAGAACCTGTAGAATTACCAAGACCTACAAATCCAACACCAACCCCTACAAGCACTTCTGGTTGTAAACAATATACAACACTACCTTTTCCATCAGTTCCTGGTGACACTATTTCAATAAAATATATTGACTGTAATGGAAATCAACAAGCTTACTTTGAAGAGTGTACTAAAAGAGGCTGTTCAGCTGCAGTTTGTGCTATAGAGATAATAGCTTCTAATAGAGAGTTAGACTCAACAGGTACTTGTCCTGTCTTTTCTCCAACAACCACAACTACTACCACTAGAATAGTTGAACCACCAAAAGATATTATCTATCTCACTGATGAAGAATACTTCTGTAATAAGTCTTGGACTATTTCTTTTGACTTTAATACAAAGAGTTGGATATCATTCCACACATATATTCCTAACTTCTATATAGGAGAGAACAACTTTTTCTATTCAGGAATAAATGGATGTTGTACAAGTGTTAGCGATTTGGATGTTGTTGCTGGAAAATTATTACCAGTTTCAAAATCAACAACAACTACCACAACAGCAAGAACTCCTTTATTTCCACCAACCACTACGACCACCACTACTATAGATGATGATTTATCAGGTGGAATCTTTATATCAACAGATTGTTTTCTAGCTGGAACAGGAGTGATTACAGTTCCTCCAGCTACAACAACAACAACATGTTATGTACCTAATAATAGAGAATACATAGATCTTGTAGAAGGTTATCAAATAATAGGAGATTCAGCTGTAATAAGCACAGAGTCTAAATATACTTCTTGTGAAGCAAATAATTTGATAGTAGCAGGTGGATCAAGTTTTCCAAAAAGCATTCTTCCTATTATCAGAAGAGTATTTTATGAACAAAGTTCTCAAACTTCAGGCATTCAACTTAGTGATAGAATTTATCCTAGCTCTGGCGATAGTTGTTCAACTATTCCAGCTGGTTGGTATACTACTGAAGATGTAGGAAGTGATGTGTATTATATATCAAATTACGGAATAGTAACTGGAATAGATTCTTGCGATGGTTGTTTAACTACAACTAGTACTACTACGATAAATCCTGAGTTTCAAGAATGTTGTGGTGTTGTATACCTAGATAATAATAATGTAAGTGTTGATAATTACAATATTAGAAAGCGCCAATCTGAGGAAACTCAATTATATGGTGTTGTTGATGTTCCAGGATTTGTAGGTTCTGCAACAGCAGGTGTTGCTATATCATCAGATAAACTTTGGGTGATTGATACAGATATAAAAGAATGGGATATTACACTTTCTCCATTTGAAGCAACATTTAATAGAGACATTACATATGGAGAAACTCCAAGTGTTGCAGGTAACATTGCAATAAGTAATACATTGTTATTAGGTGTAGATGCTTCCACTTCACCACAAGAAATTGTAGAAATAGATGTTACAACTACTACAGCTGTAAAAACTTCACAGTTTGCAATACAAGCAAATAGAACAGTTATAAGTAACTTACTATACACTACTGAAGGTAAGTTAGTTTTAGTTTCTCAAGACACAATTTCTACAGACTATTACATAACTCAGTTTGATTATGCAACTGGTTCTGTTGAATACGATAGCAACATTGGAACAATTAAAGCAAATATTATATATGAATGCAATTGTGTTATAACCTTAGTAAATGTAGATGCTGGTGAATTATACAAATACGTAATCTACCCAACAGGTCAAGTATCATTAACTTTTGATAGCACATTGCTTTCTCCAAATATACAAGTTCCAACATATACAACTGCATCTCAAGTTAGTAGTTATATAAACTGTGCTGTACAAAACACAACCACAACTACAACAAGTTCATCAACCACTACTACCACTACTACACTATCACCAACTTGTAATGAGTATGAAGTGAGTGGACCAACAGCAATTTATTACACAGATTGTTTTGGACAACAAGAAATGTTAAGTGTAGCTTCTGGACAAACTGAAAATGTATGTGCAAGTGTAGCAATACCAGGAGCAACATTAATAGGCCCATGTCCATATTATACAACAACCACTACCACTACAATAGCAATATCACCATAATATGGAAACAATAGTAATAAGATTAACATTCTCTAGTCCTAATGCAGGACCCTTTAATATTCTCACTACATCTAAAAAGGTGTTGAGAGAGGGTGTGTCTAGACAAGAGTTGATTGATGGTATTACTACTGATGTTGATAAAGGTGAAACAAGTATTGTCATCAGGTCTACAGGAGATTGTGTTCTTGAAAAAACTGTACAGCTTAAAAATATTACTGTAGATGAATATCAGAAACTTGCTTACTCTCAGAACACTACAGGATGCCTCTGGACGCATTTAAGAAACACACAGATATACAACTACTTCTATGGAAACATAGAGCCTTACATAATAGAATACCCATTCTCATATAAGTATAATGATGAGATACTACAGAATGTAAAAGACTACAGTAAAGTGTATAGATATCTACCAGAAGTGACAGGGTCTTTTGATAGTAACAGAAAGGTGCAGGTAGATGATAGATGGTTTAACAAAGCTGTATTGTACAACGGTCAACAGTCTACAGGTGTATTAGAACTTGTTGCTAAGCCTCAAAACAATATGGCAGCATACATGCAATACCCTATATTAAATACTGACAGTAAAGTGATTACATTCACCAAAAGTGATAACTTTTATCAGTATAACACATTCTGGGCATTACAAGTAGATGATCAACAACCATTGTTTAATTCATCTTGTAAGTCCCTGTCTATAGATAAAGAGGTGAACCAAGCTAATATGAACTATGGAAACATAGCATTTAAGAAGTCACCCCTTAGAGCTAAGAATTTAAAGGTGAGACACATACTTGACAACTCATCAACAACACATATTGTTAGTCAGTTTATTGTAGCACCAGCACAAATATCATATAAGTAATGGCAAAAGGTTTAACAGCAATAAAAGCAAAGAAGATACTCGAAGATGGAACAGTTCGAGGTAGAGCGCTTACAGAGAAACAAAAGAAGTTCTTTGGGGCTGTTGCTGGTGGTGCTACGCCTTTAAAAAAGCTGAATGGTGGTTGGTTAGACAAGTTTGATAATGGTGGCGTACAACCTAACTACAATGACTCTAACGTATCTCTTCCTCCTGGATTCAAAGGATGGGGATATGATAAAGGTGGTAGAGCATATAATGGTGCATGGGATGGTCCTGTAACAAGAATGGGTGGAACAATACCAGGAGCTACAGGAATGATGTATGCACGTACGTCTGGAACATCTCCTG
>Ga0233415_10000800_pt1 | contig 14174 bp, 16 predicted proteins | sample Na_anoxic_12_MG_FD_188631 | JGI IMG/M metagenome (GOLD analysis project Ga0233415, IMG submission 188631) | Seawater microbial communities from Saanich Inlet, British Columbia, Canada - Na_anoxic_12_MG | ecosystem: Environmental > Aquatic > Marine > Inlet | place: Canada: British Columbia... | reverse complement strand
AGGCTTGGCCAAGACGATGAGTATGCGGAGCAGACTGCTCGGGCGAAAACACTTTTTGGCGAGCTCGTTTGCTTGGTGAAGGAGCAAAATTGGCTGGAGAAGTTCCATTCGGCACAGGCCCAGTTCTATGACAACGTCGCGCATTCCGAAGACTTTTCCGACTGGATCTCTGCTCTGCAACGGATCCTCCTATTCCTCAACCAATACGCCAAGAAGCGCGTCGACGACTTCACGCAGACGATGTTGGTCAAGGTGAGTGTCCTGGAACAGAGGGCGGAGACTCTGAACCAGCGCAAACGCGCACTCGAAAGCGCTTCTGCTGACAAGCGCCAACACCGCCGCAAAGAAGAATGAGAAAAAAAAAACGGGCGGGAAAAAAAAAGATGGAGTAGGTGGCTGGCTCAGGGAGGAAAAGCACGTCGACGACTTCATGCAGATGATGTGGGGCAAGGCGAGGGTCCTTGAGCAGAGGGTAGCGACTCTGAACCAGCGCAAAACGCGCTTCTCGAGGAGTTGCTCAGAGTTGGAAGCGGAGATTGCCCTTGCGAAGGACGTCAGTAAATAAACAAAAATTTATTTTCATGAGAATGATACTATAAAAGGCAACTTCGGCGAATAATAAGGGGATGCGACGAGCGATTCGAATGAGTAAAACGAAATCAGCTTATTCTTATCGGAGTCGGCGATGACATATTTCATCCTTTTCACGCCGGCAAAGGCGGAGATCTCCGCCGCCGTCTTGCCATCAATCGCATAAGACCCCCCGAACTCCTCTCCTGGTGCCGTCGGCAAAGCCACCGGCCCATTTCCACCGTTCCGCGCCACTTCCACTCTTGAGGCCCCCAGCGCCACCTTGCAATCAGCCGGCAGTGCACAGAGTGCCTCCGCCGTCAGCGTGGTGTCGCCCTGGTTATTGCGCAAGTCGAGCACCTCCAGCTTTGGGAATTTGGCGCACAAAAAGCTTCTGATGACCGAGAAGGAGCAACCCCAAACTTCGAGCACCTCCAGCGCCCGGAAGACGCCTGCGGCGCCCAGCGGCGCCAGAGTCGTTATGTTTTCGTTGTCGGAAAGGTTGAGCTCTTTCAGCGTCAATCTGCAGCGAGGAAGGCGCCTCAATGCCTCTGCGAGCGCGACCAGACCCCGCTCGTCAAAGATGTTACCGCCCAAATTCAAATTCTTGAGTGTAAGGGGGGAGCCTTTGTCAAACACTTTCAGAAGGGCCTGCGCAAACTTCTCCATGCACTCGTTCGTCAGACCTCTACAGTAAAATTCCACTTCCCCATCGAAGTCCTTACACTGTTCTCCCAACTCTTTGGTGTAGTATTCTAACTTCCAGCCTGCCCGGGAACTCATACAAAAGCAGGGGCTTTCCGCGCAGCAGAAACTGAAGAATGAGGGCCGAACGAAGCGAAAAATGAAAAGCTGTCTTCAGAAAAGTCGAAATGTGTCAAAAATATTTTCAAAAGTTTGGAAAAGCGTTTGACGGCTGCCAACTATTATTTGGTATTTTTTTTTTCAGAAAAAAACTTTGACGCGACCGTCCTTTTTCAGATGGACTTCAAACCGCCCCTTGATCCTGAAGCCGAAAGAAAGGCAGAAGCCGAAAGAGATGCTCGAGATCGCAGGATGAACAGGGAGATTGCCATGCTCTTTGTAGAGACACAGGGCAAAAAGCCCGCTTTTGAGTCACTGGGGCTGATCGAGAAAGTGCGGCAGGATTACTTTGATATATTGTGGGATCAGCTTGAAGACGAGGAATTTCTGAACTTATGTTTGTCATAAACCCCCCTTTTTTTCACACACAATTTCTTATAAAAACAACCTGAAAGCAACTTATAGGAAAACCCCTCTGTTTGTATTTCCAAATGAGAATTTACCTTGTTGCCGCAGCTAGCTTCTTACTCTGCGTTGCCCTGCTTTTGTGTTTTCTACTTGTCCCCACAACGACAAAAAACACCGAACCCGTCCATTTGTTCACCGTAAACAACGGAACGCGCTTTGTAAACAATAACACGCGAATAGAAACTCTGAGTGCCCATCGGGTGGCAGTCTATCTCAAACACTCCTCGGACGCACTGCCCCAAGGCGAGGGCCCCTGTTGCCAGTTCATCAACAATGGTGCCCACTGGGTGACTCGAAACGAACCCTACCGCATTTACCAGCCGCCCTCTGCGCTTTTTGTAAGTTCAATTGTCGATGGAGGCAACGCATGGACACAAGCCTCGGGGGGAAACAGGATCCTAGGGACCGCCATTGAGTCTGGGCGGACGTTCACACAAGCAGAGCTTGCGCTGATCGACGCGGACGAACGGAACTTTGTGGCCCAGGCCCAACTAGACTGGTTAGGCGACCCTAGTATTCTGGCAGTGGCGAGACTCGTTATGGACACGAACCTGAAGCACATTTATCAATGGGGCGTCATTGTCAACACAGAGAACCCCGTGGGAGACGCGGTCCACGACGACGAGAACTACGACTTGCGTTCCGTGATCAACCATGAACTCGGCCACGTCTATGGCCTGGGGCACCAGGAAGGGTGCGCCAACGACCTTATGTTCCCGTATTTGGCACCGGGGACCACGCGAGGACGGCAGATCGACAGCGAGACGAGAGATTGTGTGCGAGACCTCTATTCCGCGCTGCCCGTGGACGGCGAAGTGGACGAGGTTTCAGCGGCTCAGAGCATTGGATGGAGTGTTGCGTTACACCTCCTGTTTATTCTGTTCGTGTAAATCGTGTGCCATTTCAATAAAACGTTTGTAAAGAGGGATGTGAAACCCGTAAAACCAAATCACAAACAAGAGAAAGGGGACAGTGTATTTCCAACCCCAGACCACGATTTTCTTGAGGACGTCCGCAGCCAGTTGTAGGATCACATAGAACAAAATGGCCCCTCCTGCAACAAGAAGCAAATAAGAAGAACTGGCGGTCGCCAAGAACTCGCGGCCTTCATTCAAGACATCCATAGTAGTCCCTGTGCCGCACCGCCGGGTGGTTGGGACCAAGACACGCTTCAATGGGAGTTGGTGTGTATTCTAGTCGCAAAAGTGTGTCCCAAATCACACTGTCCTTTTCCACCCACTCTTCTGGTTTTGACTTGTGGAGCGAAAGAACAAATTTAGTGAGTAAGTAAGACTCTCGTGTCTGTGACCTTTTGTATTCAGCGTCGACTTCCTGAAGGTTTTCCGCCCGCTTGAAAAACGCCTCCAGTCGCTCACGGGCGAGTTCCATTTTTGAGTCTTTTTTGGAACCCCGGACTTAAAGTTCAATGTTCCTTACTTATTACGCACTTGGATTTGTGTCCTTGCCTGGACCTGGTATACCTTGGACAGGCAACGTCGACTGCAATAGCACTGGAACAAGTGCTGTGAATTTGAACACTGTCGGCTCTTTTTCCCAGGTGCTTTTTGTGGACACCAATTGGACACCCCCTCCCGGCTACGACTTTGTACAGGGTCATTTGCAACTCGAGGGACTTTCATTGTTTGCCGATAAGAATTCCTTTGAAAAAATAGAAGTGAATTCAAACCCTTTGAATACTTCTGCATACCCTTTTATCACCCCTCTTCAAATCTATGAATTCGTATCCCCATTGCCTCAAAGCATTGCTGTCCAAGTCAAGGGAGGCGTTTCAAACACCTTTTTTCTCTGTATAAAATACCATTCGGAATGGACTGATACGGCGGTCCCCACCACTGGGACGACTGGAACCACTGGAACCACTGGAACCACTGGAACCACTGGAACCACTGGGACGACTGGAACCACTGGAACCACCGGGACCACCGGGACCACTGGGAGTACTGGGAGTACTGGGACTTCGTCTGGGACTTCGTCTGGGACTTCTTCTGGAACTTCTTCTGGAACTTCTTCTGGAACTTCTTCTGGGACCACAGGAACCGTCAGTGCTTTGTCTAGTTCAGAATCTTCAGACTCGTCTAGTACAGCGTTTGCTTTGTTTGTTCCCTTTTTTGTTATATTGATAGGGATATCTTTGCCATTGTGGGGGTACATCTCATTCAAAAGGAATTATTTACCGTCTTATCTCACTGTAACAGACGGCAAAAACTTGTCCTATGGACACGAGGCAAATGTTCTTGTTTTCCCCGCCGAGTTCTTTACGACTACTTTGACCCATCGTTTTCTTGCACCTTGTTTGGGACTCACAAAGAAGCACGAGGCCGTGTATGCAGTGCCTAGACTGTACGAACCGTTGTCCGAAAAGCGCGCCAGCAAAGCGCAGATGTGCAAATGGTGCGAGAAGGTTGCGCTTGGCGTCGAGTACTTGCATAGCAACGGCTATTCTCACGGCAATCTCACACCAGACAAGGTTTTAGTGGGCACCGATGTGAAGCTTATTGATTACCTTGATCCCTATCGACACGAAAAACAGCCTTGGCAGGACCATAATGTCGGAAAGCAGTCAGACGCCCATGATCTGGGGAAGCTTATATGGATGTGTCTTCACGACAATATGGACCCACCATCTAAGCTACCAAAACCAACGGCCAATGATCCTATAAAACTATACAGTCTTCTTCGTGAGTGTTGGGCCCCCAATGGAATTGATCGTCCTAGTTTGTCAGACATCATAGATACACTTTCCGACACAACTCAACTATGGCAAAGCGAGACGGGCGAGGTCGTGTTCTCATGAGTGCAGAACGTGTTTACTATGCTGACGGCATTCATCCTCCTTTTCAAAAAGTAAAGCGTGCGATCGTCAGGCATTATGGCTCTGGTATCAAGACCTTTGATTTGAAAAAGCTTTCGACTTTGGAAGTTGAAGTTTTGGACCTTTCTTATAACAAAGGTGAACTTTTTTACTCGAACTTGATTTCGACTCTGCCCTTTTTCAAGAAGCTTAAGCTTTTGAAGCTTAAGCAGACCAATTTTTTCAATACGGACCCGGAAGCGATGGTTTCAGCGATTGCTCGAACGAACATCAAGGGACTTGATTTGACATCTAATTATGTGGGCGATTCTACTGTGTCTTTGCACGGCTTGAAACTGAAATCTTTGCGAGCCAGCAACACTATGATTGGGACGGGCGCTCCTTTGGATGGGCTATTGGCGCCCGGATTGAAATTTTTGGATTTGAGTCACAATGATTTGGGATCTAAAAACGGCGAAGAGAAGCTGAAGGCGCTGGGCGAATACTTGATGCAGAGCAAAACCCTGTTCTCTTTGAACATGAGCTACAATAACCTGAATGCCCAAGGCGACCGGGTGATGGAGAGGTTTATTTTCGCGCTTGAAGTCCTTGAATCGAACTTGAAGGGGTTTTCGGACCATGATTTTAGGGGGAACTTTGCACGGACCGCCCCCAAAGTTTCAGCGGCATTGGAGGAGTTTCACCAAAGGAGAACGAAGCGGGAGCCTCGCTGGCGAAGGATGCGTGTCATGCTTTGGATACGAGAGCAAGAGGGAAACATTTGCTCTACGCTGCCCGTGGAGATATTGAAATTCATCCTTTCATTCTTGAGTTCAGTCTGATTTCACAAGCTCGAATTTGGCGGGTTTCACCTTTTTCTTTTGGAACCTTGTACCAATACAATACAGAAAAGCAAGCACGACCAATACTACCGCGGGTATCACGTAGTAGTCCAGTATGTACGGGTCATGCAACTGGTTCACGATCTCGTGCACGACGGGCGGGCCTAGTTTTTTAGGCGGCTCATAACGAAGCCCTTCCATACTCAACGCCTGCGCCTCCAAGTGAGGTTCTTTTTCTGTGTCGGGAAATAATGCTCAAAGGCAATTTTGTTGTCCCCCTCTTCTTTCCAATGGTCGATGGTGGCCTGGTCCAAAAAGGCCACGGTATCCAACTTTAATTTGTTGACCCAGTCTTCTACTGAAAACCCCAGCGCCAAAAAGCAGACGGGGGGCAGCTCTGCGGCAATCAGGTCGTTCGCTTGCACCTTTAGACTTAGATCATTCACAGATATGTTCAAGCCAGGAAGCTGGCTAATATCACCAGAACACAACTGCATCAGACTATCCAAGTCCTTGACAAAGACTTGAAACAACGAGCTCCCCCACAGACGATAGACTTCTGGGAATGTCTTCACGGTAAGACCGCCTCGTATCAAAAGTTCCCAGTCGAACCCGAGGCTTTCCAGTTGCTTAGGTGTGTATTCCGCGGCCATGATAGGGGCTACCTTAGGGTTTTCCAAGACAATCGCCCGTGCATTGTAGCCCTGTTCCCGGAGAACTGTTATGGACACGCCCTGTCGAATGAGATTGGTGGCCTTTGTTTCCACCGCTGAGTCAATGCTTCGTGCGAACATTCCTATCAACCTGGAAAAGGAGCTATCGGTGGGCCCCGGTTCGGGCGGCTTGGAAAGTATATGGAGCGGGTCCTCTAAATTTTCTTCTAGGTTCAGAAGTCCCTCGGGAGCGGCACAATGACATTTTTGTCTGTCCTTCCAACAACCGAGGTGTAACTTATGAGTACAGCTCCCCTGGAGGCTTACATAATCATCCTCGTCTTCCGAGATGGCGAGCGAACAAATGGAACAACTGGACATCCCAGTGTACTGGAAAAGGTCACTTAAAATGTGGCAGGATATTCCTTTGTATTGCCACAACGGGCACTACTACCGTCAGATACATAACCTAGGACAGTTCAAATGCACACAACACGCCGCGGACTTTAACGAAAGAGCGAACCAGTGGCCCTGCTGCGGCAAGCCGCACTACAACCCGGGCTGTGTGCCCGCTGATCACAACACGCACACCTTCCGGTACGAGAAGAAGCACAGCGTTCATGGAATGCCAGAAGAGCTACTGGCAATGTTTCGAAATGGACCGGGGGTAGTTGGCAACGTGATACACCGTTTTGACCGAGACGAGGACGAAAGGCTCAACCCATACCTATCCAATGGCTACACTCTGAAAAAACCTAGAGTGGAGAAAAGGCCTTTCAAAGGAGAAACACTGCGTCGACTGAGCCCAGCGCAGCCTATGAGACGGCTAGATGTTAGACCGCAAAGCGGTAGTCGTGAGGACGATTCACTCAGTTCTTCTGACAATCCCGTTGACGATGATGATGATGATGATGGTGCAGGGACAGGTTTCCGAACACCCGACTTTGGGCAATCGGGGGAGTTGCAACCTCCTCTGGGGGTTGCCACACCCTTCGATGAAGTGAGGCAAATGCGCGGCTTCACACAAGGGGATGCGAGCCCAGCGCGGCCTGTGAGACAGCCAGATGTTAGACCACAAACCGATAGTCGCGAGGACGACGACGACGATGGCGATGAGCAACCGGGGGAGTCGCAAGACCAGCCAACTGGTCTGATATCACGTTTGGTTTCGAGGTTTAGAGGAGACGGCGCAGTGAAACAACCTGAAGCTCCCCGATTAGAAGGCGACCCAAAAACTCGCAAAGGTATGGCTTCCTGGTCGTCCCCGTGGAGACCCACCCCGGCAGAACAAGAAAGTTCGAGGCTTAACCAAGAAGCCCTCGAAGAACGACAACGAGAGTTTGAGAGGAGAGTTGAAAGGGAAGAAGGGAACATAAAAGTGGGCTTTGCCGAGATCGAAGAAGAAGCTGAAAGAGTTGGTGCTTTAACAGACCAACTGCAAAGCGAAATTGCCGAGGCGAAACGGTTACAAAAAAAATCACAGGCCGAGCTAGGAGAAGCAGAAACACTACGAAAGACATACAATGATGCAATAGCGGACCTGGAGCAAAGAGAAACTAATCTGACGAAGCGCGATGAAGGCTTGACAGCGATCCATAAGCAAATAGAAGAGCAATTTGGCACGGTCGAATTGTTAACAAAAGACATTGAACTGCGCCGGGGGGAACTTGAGCAGTTAAACACAAGAATAGGTTCTCTTGAATTGGACGTTTTTTCACTTGAAGCCGACAAAAGAGAAGTCGAAAGGCTTCAAGGGTTAAAAACAAGAGTGACGGTTGCGACAAAAGATTTACATGGTAGATACGAGCAGAAGGAGGCGAAGCTAAAAGTCCAAATTAGCGAAAAACAGCGAGAATTGGAAGACCTCACAAAGGATTTGGGTACGATAGAAACGTTACAGAGCACACTGGGCCAGGTCCGAGGGGAACGCAAAACCTTGAAACAACAAAAGGAACAGCTGACTGAGCAACACAAGGCGGAAACCAAAAAACTTTCGCAAGAAAGGGATGCTTCCGATACGCGCGCCCTTCAAGCTGAGCAACGAAGTAACGAGCAAAAAAAGGAGATTGATCGTCTAAACGCCGATATCGCCGAGCTGACTAAGCAACTGAAAGAAAGTGAGACTGGCTGGCAGGGCGAGAAAGAACTTTTTGAACTTGAAATTGCGCAAAAGTCAGCTGATATCGAAGAGTTGACGCGTAAAGTAGAAAAAAAAAAGTCTGTCGTGAAGGACTTGGAGGAACTATTGCAGGATCAAAAGAAAAATTTCAATGCTTTTCACGAGTTACTTGACCAAGAAATTGTGGTAGACTTTATTCCTAGTTTGGCCTATTTGAGAACAGGGAAAAAAAACGAATATTCATTTCTTTCGGATTTGTTCACGATTTTTATGGATGAAGGAAGGCAAATTTACACGGAAGAGGAAGATTTCGCAACGGTTCTTGGGAACATAATAAGGTTATTTCAGCTCGATGAGCCACAAATCAAAAAAATGGAGGAAAAATCGTTTTTTAAAATTTGGTATGACAAGTATGGGTAAAAATACAGGGCACATGGGGAAAAACAAGAACCAAAGCCCTGATAAAAAAGGGCAAGGATATGGATTCCTAAAAGAGATGTCACTCGATTCCTATGCCCCCGCCGCGGTCGCGGCTCCGATGGGAGACGAACAAGAGGCCGTGGACACGCGTGCTTTGATTCATGTCATGGCCAAGGCCGGCTTTGGACAAGCACCCCAAAAAAAGCGAGGAGGCGTGAGTCTTTCTGATATTGCAGGAGGCGCAGTGGCCAGCAACAAGAAGTCCCAGGTCGTGACGGCCATGTCCAAGCTCCCCGAGTTGTCAGAGTTCACCGAGCTCGTGAACGCCAGTGGCCATGCAGACACCCTTGCGGCCGCAGAAGCCGGTGGTTCCGAGATGACACTGTTTGCGCCCACGAACGCCGCCATGGCCAAGATCCCCGGAGCCGGCCTCGTCAAGTTGAAGCGCGGACCAAGCCACAAGAACAAGGACATGGCACAGAACTTTGCCGCGGCAAGACTGGGTTTCGTGGAACAGCACACTGTGAAGGACATGGACGCCCAGTTAGACGGACTTGCCGGTGAAGTCCCCAACGCGGCGATCGAATCCATGGCCAGTGGCGTGCACGCGAGCATCCAGATGGACCCTGAGAGTGAGACGGGAAAGCGGCGAGTGGCGGTCCATCACAACGATAACGGCGACGTTTCCGCCGCTGCTAAGATTGGCATGACATTGTTCACAGAAGACGGCCACACAGTTCATGTGGTCGACAGTGCTCTTGTACAATAAAAACTTATTTTGCCCGTACCATATAACACAAAAAAAAGTCTGTAGAAAAATGAGCGAATACGATGTTCTCTTTACTCGCTACTTTAAGCCTCGCTTCGAAACGTTTGGCACGTTTTTGACTGAAATTCTGAACCTTAAAAATAGGCTTCCCGTATACAAATATCGCGTGTCTTATGAAACAGAGCCTTTTGTCTTGCGGGAAGGGCAGGAGGACAAAAACGAAGAAGACGTAACCATCCGCCAAGAGCGCGTGGAAACAGGTCCTATAAGGATTGAAGTAAGTGATTTGATTATTCCCGGCGATTCGGCAGAGTATCCAAATAAGATCCCGGGCAGATTATCCGGGCAGATCCCGGTACTCGGGATCCCGTTGACGCGCGATTCTAATGGGTTTCCAAATGTGTTAAGCACAGAACAAAGTCCTAAAATTGCGACTTCAGGCTACATTACAGGAGAAGTGTATCGCGAAATTCTCGTTTCCGTAAATGACACAGTGATTGGACATTTTATGATCGCCAAAGATTTCCCCGATGACACGGATCCCGTTTTTGAAAAAGTCGCTCAGTGGCTTAGAGGAACCACGCCCTTTGTTGCAATCGACGAGGCGTTAAGCACTTTGAGCATTGCCAAGAACCTTTTGCCAGGTGAAACTTTGAAAGAAAACATACCGCACAGTCGGCCCGGTCGACTAAAGCTACTTGAAAAATTAAGTGGGCTTGAGTTTGCGTCATACCCAGACCCTGAAGATGGCGGCGGCTTCCCAAAAGAAGTTCCATTTAAACTTAAAATCGAAGCGCTTTCAAAATCGTACAAGGAAACTCCGAATGAAATTGAACTGCGCGAAGAAGAGGAAAAGTTCATTTCCGGGATTACAGAAGCTGGAAAAGGAGCTGGTCTTTCTCAAGAAGAACTAGAAAAGGGGCTAGAAGAAGACTATTTTGCGACGCGAAGGGAACAACTTCGTGAATTTCAAGAAGCAGGTCAAACGACGTACGAAGAGTATATGGACAAATACCAGAAGAAAATCGAACGAGAATACTACGAGGATTTGCGCGATGGTTTGCCGGATATTGTACCCTATGGACAAGTTAATTCATTGCCCACAGACCGTGAAATCCGACAACAGGCCCAAGAAGCTTCTGACTTTGCAATTGATCAAATGCGTAAGCGCCGTTTGCCAGGCGATGAGGAAAGGGAGCCAGATAAAAAACGACTCAAAGCAGAAGCTCGCATGGCGTTAATGGAAACAAAGGGAGATGTACACGCGGCGGTCCGTTTAATCAGGAAATGGCGCGGTTCCACGAGTTTTTGACTCAATGTATATTTGCAAACGCTTCGTCCACACAGTCTTTCACGAAACGCTCGTTCTTTCCGCCGTTTTCAGTAAGCGTGCCTCCGCAAAACGGTCCAACTTCCCGAAAGCCTAGTTCGCTAAAACGCGAACGACTACTCGCAGTCGAAACAATACCGACCGAATAAAAACCACCATCGTGTTGAAACACAAGCTCGATGTTGACATGCTCGACGGAGGCAGTGGAATCCACTCCAAAATCCTGGTATCGGAGTGGAGCCGGCAGATGTTCCCCCTCGTACTTCTCATAATCAGCGACTATGAACTCTTCGAAAGAGTGTTCGTATTCTGCAATTCGGCTAAAGCTTTTCTGTAGAGCGCCAGCGAGTAGCTCTGCGAACGGGCGCAAACCATCCTGAACCAAACCAGACTGGGCCGCCCTGTTAGGCGCAGTATGCTTTTCCGAGACAAGGTCAATCGAGTCGCCATTCTGCAACAAAAAACGAGCTTGATTTGCTTCAACACTCGCATCGGGGCCATAAGGAGAGCCTTGAAGCAATCCGACCGGATAAGAGAGAGCCTGTCCAATGGATTCCACGCCTACCCTGTAAAAAAAATCCGCGTCCGCTTTTTCTTTCGCGCGCAAAAAGTGGCGAATGGCAAAGTCTTGTTGCTTTTTCAGGTGAGTCGCATGCAGATCCAGGAACTCTCCGTTAAAAAACTCAAATGGACCCACGCCGTTCGGGCCCCTTTTTTTAACCTCGATAGCTCCCGCGAACTTCTTATCCCCGAGCGCAGCGCCACGCACCACCCACTCGAATGATAATGCGATTCGAGCAAGAGTTTCTCGGTCCCCGGTTTCTTCAAGCGACTCGCCTGTGAGCGCATCAACGACTTGGGCCACCACTGGTTCCAGAACGTCCGACATGTCGAAAAAGTTAAAGAATGAACCCAAGAAGAACAAAACGAATTCTTCTTAAAAAGGGCTGCAAACAACCTTTTTAAAAAGTGTGACACAAAAGGAAACACACTTTTTGTCGCGGTCTAAATGGCGAAAACGCAAAATAAAAGGCCTTTTTACAATAGAAACACGAGAAAAGGCCTTACTATCGCTTGCGTTTTACCAATTCGGCTTTTGTTCGTTTTTCACCGAACGCGGATTTTTTGAGAATTCGGTTTGTTCTTCTTTTTCCGGTGGGTCACTCCTCAACTTGAAGCCCCTGCGGTCTCAAGTCTGGGAACTACTACTTCTACTTCTACTTCAACTTCTTCAACTATGGCTTTCATGGGCGAGTCTTGTGACCCCTCCACCACTCTTGCCGGCAATCCAAAGCCACCGCAACTTAACGTTCTCCGCTGCTCGGTCAAGGACGACGACGCTCCCAAGGCCGGCCCTGGCGAGGTCACCCCACTTATGCCGCTCGAGGAGAAGCGCGAGGGTCAGGACCTCATTGTGCAGGAGGGTTGGTATGGGTCGCTTTTTGTCAGGTTGCTGACGGGTGCACCGTCGCCCGGCGACCTTGCGGCTCTCCTCGGGGAGTGCGAGGGCAAGAAGTCTGGTGCGGTTTACGCCGCACTGCCCGAGGATTTGACGGCGAACGACACGAACGGGCAGCGGTGGGCCCGAGTTGTGTTGGGGCTCGGCTACACGCATCACCACTTTCACCGTGAGACAGGCGAGCACATCTATTACAAGTGGGCCAAGGACATCCCGGACATGGTCCCTGAGTACGCGACCTCCATCGAGGGTGGCGGTGTGCTCGTAGTCTCCCAAGACGAGAAGGAGGTGCTGCTCGTTCGCAATCGCGGGTGGACTGACTCGCACTGGGCGCGCATCGGTGGTGCAGTCAATCCAGGTGAGTCCTGCCTCGAGGCTGCTCTCCGGGAGTGCCAAGAGGAGACACAGGTGGCTCTCGACGAAACCTTCGACTCGCGGCTCGTGGTCTGCTACAACTTGAGCAAGGCGCGCGACCAGCGCATCAACGACCACTTCATGCTCTTCCTCGTCAAAGCGAAGAGTAAGGACCTTCGCACAGACGAGAACGAGGTTTTTGCGGCCGAGTGGTTTGACGTTGCCACGCTGACCGCGGGCTGGAACGCCGCGCTTTCGGCCCTGGGCGAAGGCGAGCAGATTCCGCGCAGCGTCGAGATCCCGGGGATCAAAGGTGACGCCAACAAATTTGGCAGCATGGAGCTGATGGGGCTTGATCGCTTTGTCAGGGGGGTCAGCTACCAAACCACAGTCATCGGCCGGATGCTGGTGTACTAAAGGAATTCTACCGGTTCCTTCTACACACACCGTCCCCCTCAAAAAAAAAGAATGAGATGACCTGCCCTTTTGTTCTTTATGTATTATACATCTTATCACTCAACCGACACAACAACTCTTCGCTAGGTTTTCGATACCTGTCTTCACCGAATTTTTCGATGATGTAAGTAAGATCCCACACAAAGTCCCTTTGCCTTGCAATGACATGGCAGCATTCACGCGCCGTTCTGATTTTCAGCGCCCCTATAAACCGGTCTGGGTAACTTCCAATGTACGCATACCACGCAATACCGGCCAGGTTGGGACCTAGTATGAGATTGTGATGTAAGAGGTGCAAATAAATGCGGAAAAGAGCCGTTTCTCGATCAGAGGGGGGACTCTCATTGTATTTCAAAACAAGTTCACGGGCAATGTCGCTCATTCCTTTTGCAGACCGTCTTGTGTTGTGGCCAGTCCTTTTTCTGGCAATCAATGCTACAGTATCGCGGCCCCTTGCAGCCGCTACACTCTTTGAGCTTGGTGGAACCTTTCTTCTCGCAAACTCGACAATGTAGCTTCAATTCTTTGAGGTAGTTTTCAGTTACCCCCTTCAGGTCGGGGTGGGAGTAGTGCCTCTTGGCAGCGCTCATGTCTCCTTGAACATATTCACTCAGGAGGCCTTTAGCCAATTCAAAAAGGGGGACTCCACCTGGAGCAAGCGTGGAAAGGGGACTTGGTTCGTCCCCTGCGAAAAGCAGAAATTCGACCATTCGACAGGCGATTTCGTCCCCCTCCTCCGCGGCCTTGTGAATCCATTCTCGACCCTCTTGTGTTTCTTCTTCGCTGGCCGCGCGAGCGAATAATTTCGACCCAAGCAACGCCATTGCCTCAGTGTGGCCCTGTCCCGCGGCCTTTCTGATTAACTCCATTGCCTCTTGATCGTGCCCTTTTCCTTCTAAGAAAGCGGCCCACGTCAGCATAGCCGGGGGGTATCCCTTGTCGACCAACTTTGATATCAACGCCGCCGCCTCCTCGCATTCGTCTTCGTCTAGGAGTTCCTGAGCGCGCGCATAGAGATCCGCAAACACTTTTTCCTCTTTATTGTCTTGCGCGGCCATGGTCGTTTTTTTTTTTTTTTTTTTTTTTTTTCAAAATTTTTTAATATATAAAATATCGTA
>Ga0233415_10000799_pt1 | contig 14190 bp, 19 predicted proteins | sample Na_anoxic_12_MG_FD_188631 | JGI IMG/M metagenome (GOLD analysis project Ga0233415, IMG submission 188631) | Seawater microbial communities from Saanich Inlet, British Columbia, Canada - Na_anoxic_12_MG | ecosystem: Environmental > Aquatic > Marine > Inlet | place: Canada: British Columbia... | reverse complement strand
AACTAACTTTTACGTGAGATTGAGCAGCTAAATTATATATTTCATCTGGTTGTACCATTTGTAATACCCTCACTAGTGATGCCATATCTGTAAGATCGGCATATTCTAAATTAATTTTACCTGATGAACGAAGATGTTCTATTCTTGTTGATTGTGTTTCTGATACAGAGTTTCTTTTTACCGTACCCCACACTTCATAACCTTTATCTAATAAAAATTCTGCAAGATAGGATCCATCTTGCCCATTAATTCCAGTGATCAGACATTTACACCCCTTATAAACACTATTTTCTTTTTTCACTTCTTTTCCCATTTGTATTTGTATTGTTTATTTATATATTCTATTTTTGGGCAAATATCCAAGTTACAACAGGCCTATCAATATGGCTTACATAATTGGTTAATTTTTTAATATCAGGCCATTGTGGTGACCCATATTGATTAAAAATATAATTATGGTATGTCGCATTTCCCCAAAAGCCAATATCTAATATTTTAAACCCAGCACTTTGGAATATACACCCTAAACCAACAGGGGTTATACCCGTATAATGATGAAAAGGTGTTGAGTGGGGAACATTAACAGCCGGCAAATTCATATATACCACCCCCCCTTTTTTTAAATGTTTATAAATATTCTTAACTACTTTCACAGGGTCATAAACATGTTCTAGGGTTTGATTCGCCATAAAAAAATCAAAATCTTTTTGGGGTAAATTAAGATTATGTAAATCATAATTTATTTTATCATCATTATAATTATAATTTACTTTTTTATTATAACGTAAATGTTCATATTCTGGATCTTTAGCCCCATTTAATGATAAAATTTTATCAAAATATAAATTATTATCATCTATAAATTTTTTAAACTCTAAAACCGCAAATATACGACAAAGAGCTTTTCCTCCCCAATCCCAGTTTTTGTTAGGGTTAGTGGGTAATTTTTTATATCGAGTCAAATATTCTTTATTATTTTTACTTAATATAAATTTTTTATATATCTGCTGAATATCTTTTTCTGTTAATACCATATTCTATATTTAATATTTTTTATTAAAATTACTAATATTTTCTTTAAAAGTATAGTAATTATTTTTCACAAATTTAAATACCCCTCCAAAATAATCTTAATCCATTCCACCATTTTGGTGGTGAGGTGTGATCCGGCCAACCATGCCCACTATTACCTACTTTACTTTTAAATTCTTTATCACCTTTTATCCATTCTTCTGGTGTATAATGAGAATATAATATAGATTTAAAATCTTTGTTTTGTGATAACCATTCTAAATTTGCTTTATTTGGATCCGGCCATGCTGCATCATCTACAATTATTATACATTTATCAGCTAAATATGGTTTAATAATATTAAGACCATTTAGTTGATTTTCGTAACTGTGATCCCCATCGTAAAAATAAACATCTATTTTTAAGTTAGGTTCTTTTTTAAATATATTAGGTATAAGATGTCTATAATCTCCTTCATAAAATTCTATATCTATATTAGCTTTAATCATATTAGATTTAAAATCTCTTTTAGGGTTTTTACCTAAAAATTGTGAGAAATTATCTATCGCAATACACCTAGCATCATTTTTATATTTAGCAGATATGAGACTACATCCCTTATAAGTTCCCACTTCTAAATAAGTTTTTGCATAATTTTTAACTAAATAATTAATTATGTATCTAATATTTTCACTTGACATACCTTCTACCCCTAGATCTTCTAAAAATTTCATTTTATTATCTATAGGGTATAAAGCTTTATTAGGGTCTTCTTTAAATAATCCCTCAATTTCTTTTTCTAATTCCATATTTTTAATTTATTTTTTTAACATTATTATTATTATAAAAATTATCTCAGAGAACTTTTATATTTACCATTTTGGGATCCCTGCACTATTAATCCAGGATCATACCAGTAACAATTAGGGTTAATTTTTCTTAAAAAATAATTTAATTCAAAATCAAATGGTAAAACAATTTCATTTATTTTTTCATATAAAATTTTTGCTAATTCCTTTTTAATTATATAACCATCTACAGTTCTACCAGTCGGTGGTATTTTTTTATAAATAGATTTTTTTATTTTTATAGATTTAGATTTAGTTAATTTATCTAATTGGGGGATATTAAAACTCGAACCAAAAAAAATTATATCAAAGTCGTTAGGGGTATCATTGATTAAGTTATTTAATTTATCTATAAAATTATTTTTAAAAATAATATCATCTTCTAGTATTATACCATACTCTTTATCCCCTATAGATATTTCTTTAAATATTTCTAAATGGGACAAAGCGTTACAAATTTCCCCTATTTTTAATTCCCTAAATTTAATATTAAATGTATAAATATTAGAGGTGCGTTTTGCCCACAGATCCCTATTTTTTTTATAAAAAGAACTGATCATCTCATTATCTATATCATCTCTATCGAAAGATTCCATAAATCGATAATCAACACCAAACGCATCTAATTGAGTTTTTAAGTATTTTTTTCTTTCTTTTAATTTTTTATAGTGAATTATATATAACATTTGTTAATTTTTAATATTATTATCTTTTAATTATATTTTCCCAATAAGAAAATTTTAATTTTTCGGTATTATTATTTTTTTTAAAAGAATCTAACTTTTCTAATAATAAGTTTTCATTTAAATCTTTAAAACTATCTACTATTAAAACTGGCAAGTCACCATATATTTTTTCATGAAAATAACTCCTTTCAATTATAGGTGTTACCCCTATATATAACATTTCCCAATTTCTATGGCAATCTATACCATTACCATCTGGACATATTACAAAATGGGATTCTTTACAATCTTTAAAATAGTGATCTATATTCCCACTTATTCCACCCATTCGTATAAATACCCATTTTTTATTTGTAAAATGTGGTACAATCCATTGCCTTTTTGATTTACTAGTTTTTGGGTTAAAATTTATATAACACATTTTATTTTTACCACATTCTTTTTTAGAATATTCATAAATTTTATTGTGTTTGTGTGAATGTATCCCATACCTATGTTTTGACCAATGTGGTCTTTCCAACCCAATAGGTAAACTTATAATACTATCAGTATTAATTGCGTTTATGTTTTGACCAAACCATTTTTTTATACATTTTGGGCAATTATCTATATCACTTTGATTAAACCCTATGTCCCCATTATGTGATAAAAGAATAAATGGTTTTTCATAATCTTTAATAATATTAAAAAAATTTTTAACCCTAGCGGAATCTACATAAACAATAGGTAACCTATCTTTTTTAAAATTTATTATAAAATTATTTAACCTATTAAAATCTAAAGGTAATTCTTTAGTATATTTATCCCCAAACCCAATATCTGCAATTGCTTCGAATTTTTCGCCATCAATATAATCATCTTTAACTATCATAACGATTCAAACTGTTTTAAATTTTTTGAGTGGATGTGTAAATTAAATATTTTATATTTTTCCTTCTCATATAAACAATAAGGGCGGTTAAGATTATCTTCATCTCTCTCCCATAATACTTTTATTTTATTTTTTAAAATCTCCTTACCAATATAAGTATTTTTTTCGTAAATACCAAAATCTTTAAATTTTTTATTATTATTATTACCCCCTAAATATTGTCCATAAGTGGCAGGATCAAATATATACTTATTTAAATTAATAAAATTATCATAATACTTTAAAGTGTAAGGGGATAAAGAACCTCCTGAAGATGTCATTTCTTTTAAAGTTTCTTGAGTAGTAGTATAAGGTAAGAGAGGGAATTCGTTAATATAATTATATTTATATTTGATTTTTCGTAAAATAATCATTTCAGACGGACAACACCTACTATAATTTTTTCTTATATCTTTAATTTCTATTTTATTATTGAGAATACTATCCATATCTTCCACTAATCTATTTAAAATTTTGTGGTTTCTAAAAAAACTAAATCCGGTGGTGGCCCTAATATGATCTCCAATAGTAAAATAAATGTCTTTATTTAATGTATTTAACAATTCATTTACATTACCATATATCATAATATCATTTTCAAAATAAAAAACATCGGTAAAATTATTTTCCGTAACTACTTCATTTAGTAAATAAAATCGAGCATAAGTATAAATCCAGAAATTTTTGGGGGTGTTAAAAATGTTCCTTTCTTTATCTAATTTTAACAAGTTCTGGTATAAAGAATTTTTATTTATATCTTTAAAAATAAATTTAATATTAAATTCATCAAATAAATTAATATTTTTTTTATCACCAATAAAATATATTGGCACATTCGGATTAAATAATCGTATTTGTTTTAAAAAGATATATAAATACGAAGGTAATTCTCCTATATGGGTTAAAAGTATCATTTTTTTCGTAAAAAAATCGCATCCCCCCACTCAGGAGAATGTTTATAATTTTCTTCAAACATATAAAACCCATTTGTATTTAAAAAATTTTCTAATTTTTCCAATAAAACACAATTTTCATATAATTCACTTTTATTAACTTCGGTATTAATAATATCAATAAATTTTAATTGTTGTAAAGCACCTTCTAAAGCCATTAATTCTGCACCTTGAATATCCATATTTAACATATTAAAATCCTCAGCCTTTAACTTATTATCTACTATAAAATTATCAATAGTATTACATTTTACATTAATAGTTTTGTGGTGTTTGATATTGGGATAAAGTATTGTATGTTTTTTTAATTTAAGTAGTGAAGAAGACATTTCACCTTGTCCCCGACCATTATGAGTTATATGGAAATTAGTATATCCTTTTTTATTGCTAATAGCTAAATTGTAAAAAAATAATTCACTAATATTACTTTTTATTTTTTTTAATTTATCAAAAGTATACGGATTGGCTTCTATCATTATTATTTTTTTAAATCCCGCTTCTTCATAATCTTTAAGCTCTTGCCCCACATGTGCCCCTATATGTAATACTCCTTTAGGGGTTATATTTTTTTCTTTAATTATTTTTTTAAAATCAATTATCATAATCCATTAAATTTAATTGTTGAGAAAAGTAATTATTAAAATTTTCATGTTCTTCGATGGGAACAAATTTTTTCCACGTACTTATTTCCCCATTAAAAATATGTTGGGGTAAAAAGCTTCTTTTTTTAATATTTTTTTTACCTCTTAATTTATCTCTTTGATTTTGGGTTAGTTCATCTGTAAATAATTTATTGTTATTAATATTAAAATGAGTCATAATATAATTTTTGGTTTCGGTGGTAATAGAAATCCCCAAAAATGTGGATAATTGATTAAAAATATTATCAAAATCCTCAAAAAATTCTTCATATTTTAAAAATAAATAATCACCCTTTTTAGTGTTTTTATATTGTAAAAAAATATTTATTTGTGACTGAACTAAACTATAGGTTTGTGCCCAGTATTTTTTTTTAAATGGTATTATAGTATTTTCTTGAGTAAATCCGTTGCCCATATTTTTACTTAATCTAAATATTGAAGATGCAATATCGCGCGGGTCCCTATAAGTTATGATTGTTTTTGGTGCAGGTATATAGGTGTGGGTTTTGAAAATTTCCCTGTTTAAAATTTTTTCTAATATCATCCACATTAATGTGGATCCACTTCTTTGCATCCCATAAAGTAATATTTTTTGATCATATCGAGGGGGAATATTCATAATAATTTGTAAGTGGCGTAAAAATTATTAAATTTATAATCATCATCATAACTTTTAATTTCTTTAAATTCTCCTGTAAAATTATAAGTTTTATAATTATATTTTTTTAGAAATCCAATTACATCATTTAATTTAATACCCCCATCTTGATAAGTTCCACCATATTCTATTTGTATGAAGTCTATCTTTTTTTCTTCTAACAAATGTATGGACCCTTTTAAAACCTCTAATTCATAACCTTCGGTATCAATTTTTAATAAGTTTATATGTTCTGTTATGATATTATCTAATCTTTCTAAAGGCATCATACAGGTATTGATTTGGTCTTTAAATTTACTATATAATTTTTTCCTATTAATAAAAGAAGATTTAGATTCCTCACCTTTTACTTTATGAAATAATTCTTTCTTTTTAAAGTTACCCAAACCTATATTATATTTATGAAGGTAAGGGTGGGTAGGAATTTTATCATAACATTCTTTAATAGGTTCAAATAAAAAACCTTTTTTAACCCCCATATTATTAATTACATATTGTGTGTACCCACCAATGTTTGCTCCCACATCAATTAAAGTTATAGGTGCATTATAAAAATTTTTTAAGAAATTTATAAATTTTTTTTCGTCTAAAGTCATATTTTTATATTAACATATCTTTCTTCATCATTTACTAATAGATCTATATTTCTATTAGGTTTAGTATACCATAAGGCTTTTAATGTATAATCATTTATAGTGGGAAAGTAAATAGTGGTAGCTTTACTTATAAATGCTGCCCACCAGGAAAAAGTAGATTGTGACATAATAATTTTATTGGCATTTGTTAAAAATAAAAATCCTTTTTCTGGAGATAGATTTTTAACTTTACAATTATGTTCTTTTTGTAAAGTTTTTACATGTGGATGAGAGGGAACATCGGTTATAATCCACGCATTTTTATAGTTTTCTTTTTTTAAAATATCTATGTAATAGGTTAAAGGAGTTATATAGGGATAGTTTTTTAATCTGAGATGTAATACTATATCATCTTTATTGGGCTTATCGATAATATTAAAGATATTATTATGAGAATAAATTTCATTTTTAATAAAATTTTTATGTTTTTTATAAAAATTATAGTTTTGGAAATACCCATTTAAAATTATGTGTGAATCATTATTTTTTATAGATTCCCAATTAAAAACATGTTTATTAAATTTTTTAACTGGGCTTGTTATGATATCTCCTTTAATATATTTGGGCAATTTAATACCATTAAAATATAAATGATCCTTTTCTATATTTACGGTATTAGATTGTTTAATCCCATAACTATAAGTAATACCATACCCCTTTTCTTTGGCTATACATCTACCTAAAAAATATTGGAAAAAATTATTACCTGCCTGTCCATTATATACAACTTCTACCATTATTTATATAATTTTTTTATCATATTTAAAATAATCAAAATCTTTTTTAAAACCTTCTACCATTAATTCTATACTTTTTTGATCATAATAATCTTTAAAATGGGTCCTAGTAGTTTTATTAATATGGGGTAATACCCCCTTGATATCTAATTTATTTTTAATGAAATTAAAATCATCGTTTATTTTTTCATACTTACCAATAAAATCTAATGTAATAGGACTCTCTAAATCAGAATTTTCAGATAACCAAAGATATTGTGGTTTACAATCTTCATTAATTCTCCATTCTATATATTCCCCATAATTTTTAAAGGATTTAATTAGATTATGTTGGAAATGTGATCTGTCTTTTAACATATAATGGTATAAAGAAACCTGCCAATCAAATGGATTTCTTACAAAGGCAAATGTAAAATAATTGTTATATTTTTCTTTTCCATATCTATCAATATATTTTTTTGGTCTGTCATGTTTTTCAGCCTTAAAATCTCCATATGTTTCTAGTATATTTCTCATAGAGGTTCCACCTGTTTTATATAAATGAAAAAAAATAAATTTTTTGTTATTTGATCCTATCATAATATATGTTTTTTAGTCGTACTTATTAATACATCCCCATATTTTTCTTTCATTAATTTACAAATTTTAAGTCTTTTTTGTTTATGGTTTCCACGTGCGGCGATGGAATTTTTAGAATTAAACTCATCGTATTTTTTCCACGCATGCACATTAATATCAAATACATACATTGGGGGTGTAGGGATATGATGGTTATGAACAAAATTAAACATAATATCTTCACCATTAAATGTTTTATCCATTAATTTAAGATTATCTTTTTCTTCCCAATATAAAGATAAAAATTTTTTATGAAACATCGCACCACCAGTTAAAACTACATTATAAGGTATATTATTATGGGTGGGCGTAGCTGCATTACCATGATATTGGGCAGGAGTTACCATTCTCGGAACTACCCCAACCATTAAATTAGTATTTTCTTTCCATATATCATAACATTTTTCTATGGCGATATGAGTAGTAATATAATCATCATCAGTAGAATATATACATTCATTTTTAATAATTTCATAGGGATAAAATCTATTGTTTAAAGAATTAGTTGTAGGGTAAACAAAGTCTACTTTATCGGATATATTTAAATTTTTTATATTTTCTATTACCTCCTGAGGAACTTTTTCCCCTATATTATGCCATATTACTATTATTTGGGATACAATCTTATTAGTGGATAAGTTAAAGGCTGGGTGATCTTTATCCTTTAAAAGATGATTTCTTTTATATGTGGGCATCATTAAGGTTATCATTGGTTTTTTAATTTAACTAAAGTATTCCACCTGTATTTATTACCTTCTTCTTTAAAAATAGATAAATCATCATATTCCTCTTCATCAAATATATTTTTACATGGGAACATTCCTTCACCCGTTTTAACCTCTTTTAAAAGTATATTAGGAAAAATATAATAGTCTTCAATAATAGAAGAGATTAGTTTTTCATCTTCTTCACTAACTTGATGGGGTTTTCTTTTATCTTTGTGTAGGATGTGTTGTAAGGTTAGATGACCCCCACAATTAACAGGATAATTATCATTAAAAAATATATATTTACATTTTTTTTCATAACATTCTTTAATTCTTTTTAATACATTAATATGATCATCAAAAAATACTAAGGTATTAATAGGATCATCTATATTTATTTCACTAAAATCTTTAAACTTACCACCAGTTAAATAAGTGGCATCTTTATCTTTATAGGTTTGGTGGGGGTTAGGATCTAAACAGTGAATTACTGAGTTTGGTAGGGATTGCCGTATCATCCAAGTAGATTGCCCTTTCCATACTCCGGATTCTATAACCATATTAGGGGATAATGTTTTAAGGGTTAACCATAAACTAAACATATCGGGTGCACCCATTCCCCCGGTGTTAGTTTTTATTGGCCTATTTTCATAAACACCAATAAACTCTTTTAAGTTATTATAAGTTAAATGAGTTTTCATCTTATTTAATATTTTTTATAGAGGCGCCAATATGTTCAGCTAATACATTAAATTCTTTTCCAGTTAGGATTACCTCTAAATTATATTTTGTAGCAAATTCATGAATAGCTTTTTTAGGTCCGAGCTCATTTTTGTTTGGTCCTCGCCAATTATAATCATCACACATAATATATCCATTTTTTTTAACTAAATCTCTACAATTTTCTAAATCTTCCAGAACAAATTTATAACTATGATTACCATCTACATAAACCCAATCTAATTCATTTTCCCCTATATATTTCCTAACATTAGTGGAGATATCTTTAATAATTTCTACATTTGACATATTACCAAAACTTTTTCTTACATTTCTTTCTACTTCACTCATATTGTGGCGTTTACCATCATATAATCTTCCAGGATATTGTACTTGTACACTCCATGGATCTAACAGATATAATTTTTTAATTTTTTTTCTATTTAATATATGGGAAGCAAATCCTCCTTTAAATACCCCAATCTCCAAACCTACGCTATTGTCCGAAATATAAGTATCAATGATATTATTTTTTTGTTTTATTCTTTTATTTCTATTTTCATTCATTTTTCTTTTTTTTTAGTATATATAAAACCTATTTCATTTTCAAAAATATGATCATTCCATTCTTCGAGAATCAAATCGTTTTTATCTATTATTTTTTTATAATCATGTTTAAATACGTGATTATTTACCCCCTTCCAATTTGTAGAAGTTATCACTATAACTTTTTTACTGATGCGTGACAATTCCATCATTAACTCACTAATTTCTTGTGGTGGTGAATGTAATAAAACTTGAAAACATGTTACTACATCGAATTCTTCATTTTTAAAAGGGGTTATTATACCTTCTTTATTATCGATTATATATTGACTAATTGGTAGTCCGATATCTTTACAATTATTATTTAATTTTTTCTTATAGGTAGGTGTAATATCATAGAAGTTTATTTCTTTATTATTTTCATATAATTTTACCATTCTCCCCACCCCTGGACCATATTCTAATATTTTATCATTTTTATTTATAAATGATTTTGACCAGTCTATATGATGTAAGGCTTGGACCCTTCCATTTTTATTATTAGGGTCACTTCTATTTTTCCAGTAATTATATTTATTATACATTTAAGTTATTTTTTTATAAAAAGATAAGGTTTTAAAATCTTTTTCCCAAATTAAATTAGGTGTATCATTTATAAGTTTTTTAGCTAATTCATATTTGGCAGATTTTTTGTAAAAAATAATATTACCCCCATTATTTAATTTATCTATCATTAAATCTAATAATGTTCTATCATCTAAATTACAATAATCACTTTTATCTTTATAATAATATTCACATAAATGAAAAAGTGTAATAATATCAAAATTTGGTAAACATTGTGGAGAAAAAGTGTAAATATCAGAAAAAATTACTTTATAATGAGAATTTAAGTGTGCATTTTCTATTATTAAATCCATATAAGAAATATATTCTTCTTTTTGGGCCGTTATCCCTAATATATCATTAGGCGAATCCAATTTATTATTCTCCAACCCGATATAATGATGTCCACCGGTTCCAAAATGAAAGATATTTTTATTGTTTAAATTATTTTTCATATAGTCTGCGAAATGAAAATCACATGGACATTCATGAGGTAAAAATTTATAATATTTGGGGTATACATTTAATTCCATCTAAAAATATTTTTTTTGATTATAATTAACTTTTTTATTAATATCCATCACAATATAATCCTCATTCATATCAAAATGGTGAATTCCAATACTGTGTGGTGGGCTTTTATAATTTTTAACTTCCTTCTCTATAAACTTATCCCCTTCTATTGTAATTTTATTAAAAGATAATGATTCTCCATATTCTCTAATATCATATTGGGTAGGGCGAATGGTATTTCCATCGTATTCAAATATTTTTCCACCATTTCTTTTTGTTTTAAAGTTATTAAAATTTTTACTTAAAATTTTATCCCATGTTTTTTCTATATGTGATGTAGTAAAAAGGGTAATATTATTATTATCCCCAATAGTAGTTATTAGATAATATTTTTTATCTTTTTTAAAAATGGAGGTATCTTTACCGGACACCTTAATACTATTAATTTCTTTCCATTCGGTAGGGAAATTAATACATTTTAAAATAATAATTTTATTAAGTTTATGAGATTCTGGAATCATATACAAATCGTCCCCCTCTTCAAATAAATAAGGGTAAGATAAATGTTCTTTATAATTTAAAATTATAATAGGAGGACCTAATTCATTATCTATTAAAGTAGAACATGCAATAACTCCTTTTTTATAGTCGCATAGTTCATAAAAAACATAATTTATACCCGCCTTTTTAATAATAAAAGGATCGGCAATAAATTTACCCTCTTCAATATCGGAGGTATGGAAATCACCAATATTTAATTCTTCAAATGACTCCCCTTCATTTTTTTTAAAAATAATATCCCATTTAAACCCTATTTTCATAAAAATTCTTTAAAATATTCAACTTCCAGTTTTAAATTATTATATATGTTGTTTTTTTGCGTCTCATTTAATGAAAGGTATCTTTTATTAAAATTGATGGCCTTAATATCCTTATCTTTATTATTAAAACTACTAGTTAAATTATAGGGGGGATTTTGCCCCATGATGGATAACTTATCTAAGGAAGCTGACGTTTTTAAGGATAGGGAATCGGCAATTTCCTTTCTATACTTTTCATCATGTACCCATCGTGTATAAAGAATACTTAAAAAATTTTTATTCTCTATAAGACTAAAATGTTTTTTATATAAATTATATGTGGTAATTAAAGATTTATAATTATTATTTTTTTTAGATAAATTAATACGACTAGCAAACAAATTTAAAGGATCTCTAAGAATATTAATCGTTATAGTAGTGGAAGATAATAAATTAATGTTAAAATCGTTAGAAGGATCATAATCTTCTATATTATAAAAAACAATTTTTTTATTACCATTATTTTTTATTAACTTCATTTTATTTTTATAAAGATTTTGTGCTTCCCCCTTACCCACATTATTTATATAATAAATCTCACCATCCATATTATTTATTATCCATTCAATTAAAGCATGATGTCCACTTCTTTTCATCGCCACTACTTTATATATTATATCTACTGATGAAGGAGTATTAACTGGATCTCCTCGATAATCATCCCACCCTTTAAGTTCCATTATTTTTAATTTTATGTATTATAGTTTTATGTAAATTTTCATTACTGAAATATTCATTATATACCTCTAAAACTTTATTTTTCATTAATATAATATCTTTTTGGGAAAAATTAAATAGAATATCCTCTATTTGATCTATATTGTGCTCTTTTATTGTTACCGAAAATTCTTTCCAATCTAATATTTCATTTAATGGTTTATCATAATTGTCCCCTATTAAAACCGGAATACTACCCATACTCATAACTTCAAATATTCTAATGGAAGAAATCCCAGTTCCTCTGGGACATAGAGAAAAGGTGCTCTTACTTACTAATTCTTTATATTGTTGTTGTAATTCATTCTTGGAAGAGGATGGTAAAGTAGGATCTATTGCCCAATGTACTTTAGAATCATAACAACTATCATAATTCTCAACTAAATATTTACGAATAGGGTGTGTCGTTATAGATCCAATAAATGAAAATAAAGTATCTTTTTCACTATCTTTTATATTATTGGTGGTTAAAGTATAATGGGGAATAGGGGTGTAATTATCATTAATTTTAGAATGGACCGCAAATACTGTAGAATCTCCGAAAAATAATTTATTTATCTGCTCATGTTGGCAAATAAAAAATCTATCTTTTCCGAGATATTGGTTTAAAATATTTTGAGTTTTATGAATACCATATTTTTTGATGATGGAAGCAATATATAAATCTACATATTTATATTTACTATCTATAGATCCAGCATCTCTTTTTAATAAAAGATCTATTTGTTCTTCTGTAGGTACCGATACACTACTTATATTATATCCACTTTTAATGACTTCCATGTTTCTAAATATAATGGACATTTGAGTGTCCATGGTCTAAATTCATCCCAATAATGATTAATGTAAACTTCATGAGAAGGATGTAGGTTAAAAGTTTTACCTTCCCAATCACCATTTATTTTTTGTAGTTTAGTATATCCCGCACATGCGTTCCATTCACTACCAATATTTGGGTGGGTATAATCATAACCAATTTGTTTGAAATGGGAGAATAATATTGCTTGATCAAAGCCCTTACATTTCATTCCCTTATAATTTTTTATTATTTCTTCATAATTTATAAAAGAGGGGTCACTAACAACTAATACACCAGAATTTAAAAAGAGTTCTGGTTCATCACTAGTATGTATAGGGATATTTTGGTGATTAATCCCAATAAACGGCTTGTCATCCTTATATTTCCACATTTCATTAATATCTTTTAAAATAAAAGCATCCGCATCAATAAAAATAAAGGGATTTTCATTTTTATAGATATTCCATAATTTAAAAGTAATATTATGTTTATGTTTATGTGAACCCAAAATAGAAAGATCCCCCTTATAATGGTCACATTTTATCCATTTAAAATTATATATTTTATTTAAATTTTTTATATATTCGTTAGGGTCATTAGATGATAGTATTTTTATATTAAACCCATTAGAAAATTTGTTAGCACATTTTAACCACGTATGTAACATTACATTGTACGTGTCATTATTAGGGTAGTTAAATATGGTTAATAAATCTTTCATATTAAATAGGATTTACGTAATAGTATGGTTTTTCAACCACATCTTTGTTATTTATATGCTCTTTTTGACCAACCAATGTTTCTTTATAATTTCTTATATTAGTATTGTGCACATGATATGTTTTAATAATACCACATGGGTTTCTTAAAATAAACCCTTTATTTTTAAATTCCCAGGCAATTCTATTATCACAACCTAATTTACCTAAATAAAAATCAGAATAATCTAATTCTTTCATTTTACCTAACCATATCCAAGTATCTTGACAATCAGATCTCATTATTTCTACTTTTGGGGTTTCTT
>Ga0233415_10000798_pt1 | contig 14198 bp, 12 predicted proteins | sample Na_anoxic_12_MG_FD_188631 | JGI IMG/M metagenome (GOLD analysis project Ga0233415, IMG submission 188631) | Seawater microbial communities from Saanich Inlet, British Columbia, Canada - Na_anoxic_12_MG | ecosystem: Environmental > Aquatic > Marine > Inlet | place: Canada: British Columbia... | reverse complement strand
TGGTAGAATCCAAAAAACCAGGCAATAGGCGCTAATATTAGTAAGAACCAAATAATTATAACTCTAATAAGCAAAAGAGCTGCAAAAGCGCCAAAAACAAAAAGAGCAATAATAGTAAATATTATAGAAAGTATTAAAGAACCAATAACTTTCCAAAATTTATCACCTTTTATTTTACCCCAATCTACTTCATTATTCGAAGGTTTTATTTCCTGACATGCACAAAAAGTAATTCCAGCATTCGCTGCGCACTCTGCTTTTGTTTTATGTTTTGTTCCCAAGCATACATCATCGCCAGTATAATCTGCCACGCAACACCAATATGGTTTAACGTCATCAGCATTAGTAACCACAATCATAGGTAATCTCATTTGATCGCCAATATTTGTAAAAAACTCTTTTCTATCTTCAAGAAAAAAATTAGTTAAGATTCCTGCAAAATCAATAATTGCCCCAGCAAACACCAAGCTAAAATTAATTAAAAGAGCTGCAATAATTAATTTTGGCAAGAGAGCTTTCATTCCGTAAGTTTCTAAACGTAAGATAGTGGCAAAAGCAATAATTAAAAGGATTAAGACAAAGAACATATTGACAAGGTCGCGTGTAGTTTTCCAGCCATCTTGGACCATTTGAGCTTTTTGCGGATTAGTCAAATTAAGAATGCCCTGGCATAAACCAGACATCCATGCAACGCCAGTACCGAATATTCCTTGAATTGTTAAAAGAAGGCTGCCAAATATGGATTTTATGCCTTCAGCAATACCAAAAGGATCCCATGCATTGGCTTCTCCTGCGCCAAAAACAAAAATTCCTAAAGAACTGATTATAAGAATCAGCATTAAACTTAAAATAGGTTTTTTGTATTGAGATAAAAAATTATTCATTAACAACATTGCGGTCCGCAGCAATGGCATAAACATGCGCAAGGACCGCAGTAAGCGCAAGGATCAAATGCTAGTGCTGTTTGCACAAACATTATAAAGGGTAAAAACAAACTGGCTTGGGTATTTTCATTTTTAATTTTTGTTTCTCTTTCAGCGCAAGTTTCTTCACAAAAATCGTTTCCTGGTTCAGGATTGCCAGCAGTGCATTCATCTGTGCATTCAATACATTCAGTTTCTTTTTCTTCTGTTTCTATGAAATCGTTATTTTGGTTATTTATTAAGTAAAAGAAAGAATGAATCTCGGTTTCTGAATTGGTGTTAGTTTTTGTTTCATTGTCTTCCTGATTGGAAATTGTTTGATTTTGCTCGTCTTTTGTTTCTTTTAAGGAAGGGGTTTCTGTTTGAGGTTTGATAGTAGTTTGTATGTTCTCAATGGGATCTTTTGGAAAAAGAGGATAAATTTTTCCGATAATATCTTTTTGAAAAGTGCTTTCCATTCTTTTGCCAGATTCTTCTAAAAACAGCTGGCTTGCAGGATAATCGTTTGGTTTGCCAATAAATCCAAAAACTATCAGCACTAATGCTAAAATTAAGCTAAAAAATAATGTTTCTTTTTGTCGGAGCATATTGATTTTTACATTAAGAAGGCAGTATAATTTTAACTTCAATCTTAATCTTTTTAAGGGCTTTTTCAAGGTCCTTTTTCTCTTGTTTATAGTTTTCACAATCTGCGCCGTATCTGTCAGTTTCGGCTTCAAGGGCTTTTGCGCCAGATAATTCTGAATTGTCATCTGGATCAACATTTAATTCTATAACTGTATCCGTCAGCTTTTTAACGACTGTTTCAACTTCTTCGGCTAAGCCCTTAAAATCACTGGAAGAACATGAGCCATTGAATTTAGTAACTACTTCCTGGACTTTTTCAATAGCCGCATCTCTGGCTTCATCCACATCTTCTTCAGCTTCTTCTAAATCGGAAGTTCCGTCTCCATCTGAATCAATTCCTGCATTGCCGCCAACATCTTCCCAGACCTCTAGCCAATCATCGCCTTCACTAATAAAAGTATTTGTTAAAGCAATAGCATCGCTAATAATTTTAGCGGTTGTTGGAGATACAAAGGCCTCTAAACTGTCAATTTCATCTTGGATATCTATCAGTATTTCTGTATCTAATTCGTTTAATTTGTCTATTGCCCAGGTTTTGTATCCCGGCAGTCCACATCCTTTCAGGATTATTAGACTGGCTCTGGTATAAATATCATAATATTCATAAGCAGCCTCCAAGTTATCTATTCTTTCTTGAATATCTTCCATCATTTCACCTAAATCCTCTTGGAGGATCTCCAATTGGCCTATCACAAGATTAGCGTCAGTTTGTTCTTCCATAATGTCTAATGGGTCAGTTATTGCCGGCGTTGAAGTGGCTACTCCTAAATCGCCATAAACTGGCTTTGTAAATGATCCTCTTGGATCGTCTTCAGTGCCAGCTCTTAATAAGCCGACTCCTTCCGTCATTACCCGGTTTATAAGGGCATTAACAATTGCCTGAACATAAACTTGAAAAGGTCCGGCTTTTTCAGTGGCAGCCGCTATCTGGGCATTTAGCTGATCCATATAATTTGTGCTTGCTTTTTTAGCTGTTTCGTCAACAAGCGAACTGGGCGTAAGAGTTTCGCATTTATAAGTGCAAGGACGAAGCTCTGTATTGTCAATGCATGTTTGAGGCATTGCAGGTTGTCCCCTAACATCTGTTTGTTCTTCCATTAAATTGCCGTTTTTGTCATACCATTTACAATCTTTCATACTTAAAGCTCCTCTGCCCATTAAAGCGTCGGCTTCGGCTTCAGCCTTGGCTTTTTCTATTTCTTCGATCTTTTTCTTTTCAGCTAGTAAAAAAGCTCCGTAAAAATTGTTCTGCGGTTTGGTTAATTCAATCCAGCCAGCCCAGCCGCCTTTGGAAAAGTCATTGTAAAAGTCATCTATATTATCAACCACATCCGATAAAGTACATGTAACTTCTTCTTCAAAAGTCGGCACATCTAAAAGAGCTGTTTTAATCTCCATATCAAATGGCTCGCACATCCAGCCAAGGCCTAAGTAATTTTCAACAAAATCGCCGCCTGCTTGATCAGCTATATCCCAAAGATAATCACTTAATCCTTCTGATATAAATCTTGGCTCTTCGCCATTCTGGATCCAATTGGTAATATCATTAGTCATATTAGCCAAAAGTCGATGGAGAAGAGTATTAAGCGCTTTACCAACTGCCCACTTAAGCATTTGTTTAGATTTATCCCATAATTGTATTGCTGTTTGTTTGTATTGTTGGACTATATCTTTGCCCTCATAGATTACATCCTTAGCATTCCATCCTGTCTCGGCAGGAGAGTCGCTATCTGCTACTATGCTCACTGGACATCCTGCTTGCGCTTGACTAGGAAAAAGTAAAACTGGCCCAGTTGTTAAACCAACTAAGCAAATCATTAATATTGGGACAATAATTTTTTTTAAATAAGTCATTTTAACGGCTGTCTAAATCAGCTTTCATTTCTTTTATTAAATCAGCAAAATTTTTATTAGCTTCTTCAAATTTTTCCATAATAATAATTCCCTTGAGCGGGTCTTGGTTGTATTCGGGAAGGTGCTTATAAAACTTATGCAGAGTCCAGTTTATTAACAAGGATTTTTTATGAATATCAAGCCAGTCCAAAGGTACGGCCACTTTCAATTCTTCCTGGTAAGTCATTAAATAAGTATTAGCTAAGCAATCCATTTGCGCGTAATTTCCGGTTTCAATGGCAGCCTGAATAGATTCTATATATCCAAGATATCCTCCTGGAATTGCCTCTCTGCAGGAATCAAGCTGTCCTGTCTTTTTGCTCACCTGGCCGGCGTAATTTCGAATGGCAGCTAAATCATTTCCTAGAGCAATTTCAAAATTATGGTGTTCTTTTTGAAAAGGCGGGATGAATTCAGCCAAAAAACTAATTGAGGATTTTTCTAAGGCCTCTAAAACTTTTTCATCAATGATATTTTCAAGGTTTTGCCCTAAAGAATTTATATCCTGAATATTAGCTATAAGAGGTATTTGGCCTGTTTTCAGCTGGTTGCTTAAAGTATAATTTAGCATTTGAGTCAAATTGCCAGGATCAGGCCGGTTTAAATCTTCATTCCCTGTCTTGCTATTTTCTAACTTATCATTAGGCGCTTTTTTGGCTGGGTTATAGCCAGAAGCGACTTCTTCGCCGTCTAAATAGCCATCGCCGTCTGTATCAGGATTATTAGGATCTGTTCCATAGAGCTCTTCTTCCCAATCAGCTAAACCATCATAGTCATGATCATTGATTATCTCTTGTTTATTTAAATCTAAAGCTAATTGCTCAAGCGAATTAGCTTTGCTAAATCTGCTTTGTAAAACCAAATAACCGCCAATTGATATGCCAATTAGCAATACAAAAATTACCACAAGAGTACTTATTTTTTTAGAGAATCTTTGTGGTTTCATTGTTTGTATTATACAACATTTTTAAGCATATCCCAAATGATTCTCTAATTAGTTATCCACAGAGTTTTTAATTTAATTTAATAATTTACCCAACAAGCTTGACTTTTTTGTATAAATAGTATATTATCAAGACAATAGTTTTTTGAAAATTGTATAAAAAAATTCAAAAATAGGGGGCTGAAATGAGAAAAATACTTTTTGCTGTTATGTTTATGTTTTTAATGAGTGGATGCGCCGGGCCTACTTACCGCATAGGGAATAGTAAGCCGCCTGCGAATTGGCAGGCTGGGCCGGGACAAGAAGCTTATAAATATATCCTTGTCCAGAATCAGAGTCCATATTATATTAAAATCTGCACGGGGCAAAATATTCTTTTAAGTCCTGGCGCAGAAATTACTATAAAAAGAACCCGTCCATTAGGATGGGTCGGTCCCAGTTTTGGAAGCTTTCTATTTATGGCCTATGCTTATCGAGAATATGACCCGAAAAGTGGCCGACTGGACTGGTTTGTTGGGCAAAAAGATGTTAGAATTCGGCTTGATGGCCAAGTCAGAACCTATGATGGCCGGGTTTTTGCAGACCGGATAGAATTCGGACCATCTGGATGGCATATGCCATCATGGGGACACCCTGATAAATGGAAAGGCAGCTTTTTAGGAATTGTCTCTTGGGAGGCAAGATTTAAGCATAAATAAAAATCAAGGATCGTCTTTTCGGACACGCCCTTGCTTTGCAAGGGACGTGATCCTCAATGACAATCCTTGCCAATCCTCAACAGAAAGATTTTGAGCTCTGGCTTGAATGTTCAAATTACATTCAGCCAGGGCTTTTTTTATTTTTTCTTTTTCTATGTTTAATTCTTTAGATAAATTATTTACTAATTGTTTCCTTGGATGAGAAAATCCAGCTTTAACTAATTTGAAAAACTTTTTAATATCAATATTTTCTGGTTTTTTAATATTTGCAATTTTAATAATGGCAGAATCAACTTTTGGTTCCGGCCAAAAAGAACTTTTAGAAACATAAGAAATAATTTTTGGCTTAGCGTAAAACTGGACTGAAATAGCCAATAAATTCATTTTTGCTTGCCCGCCTTCGCCAAGGCTACGGCGAGGCGAGGCGCAAATTCTTTGAGCAACTTCTTTTTGAACTAAAAGAATCATTTGTTCAGGCGGATTATCTGATTCCAGTAAAAGGCGGATAAGAGGCGAAGTTAAATAATATGGGATATTGGCCACTACTTTGGGAGATGTCTTTAAAATAGAAAGCGCATCGCCAATTATAATTTCTACATTCTTATAATCCTTTAAAATCTCCTTAAGCGCATCAGCCATCTGTTTATCTTTTTCTATAGCAATAACTTTCTTGGCTTTTTGAGCTAATTCTTTAGTAAGTACGCCTAATCCAGGCCCAATTTCTAAAACAGTTTCGTTTTTTGAAATATTAGCTGTTTTAATAATTTTTTGAAGAACTTTTTTGTTAATTAAAAAACTCTGGCCTAATCGTTTATTGGGCTTAAGATTATATTCCTTAAGTTGGTTTTTAATACTCACGAAAATCAATTAAATTATCTGGTATATCAGCTAAAAAACGAGATGGCGAATTAACCATGGTTTGACCCCAAAGACGGCGCTTTTGGGCAAAAGTTAGATAAACTCGCTGCTTAGCTCGTGTTATGCCAACATAGCATAGCCGTCTTTCTTCTTCCATTTGTTCAGGATTTAAATAGCTCTTTGAATGAGGGAAAATCCCCTCTTCACAGCCAATAATAAAAACAACTGGAAATTCCAATCCTTTGGCGCAATGAAGTGTCATCAAATTAACTAAGTTCCTGCTTGTTTCTATCTCGTCATGATTACTTAACAGAGATATATCTTCTAAGAATTTTCCCAGACCAATGCCTGATTTTAGATTATCATATTTTTGAGCTACAGTAATCAATTCCTGTAAATTTTCCCAGCGTTGCTCACCTTCTTTATCAGAAAAAAATCTTGAGGATAAATAATTTTTAATATATTTTTCATAATCTGTCTTTTGAATAACCTTTTTTATTAATTTTGTTAAAGGCATTTCTTGACTGATTTTTCTAAAATTCTCAATGAGTTGATAGAAATTTTGCAGAGGTTCTTTTTGTTTTGGGGATTGTCCCCAATTTGAATATCTGGCCAATCTACGTGGAGGAACATTGATAATTCTCTGCAAGCTCACTAAATCATTAGGATTAATAATTAGCTTTAGATAAGCCAAGATATCCTTAATTTCCTTTCTGTCATAAAATCTGACTGTGCCAATAATTTTATAGGGAAAATTAGCTTTTAAAAAGGCCTCTTCAACTGCCCTGGATTGGGCATTAGTCCTATAAAGAACAGCTATGTCTTGGAACTTTAGGCCCTTTTGAAACATATTATTTATTTCGTCAATAATAAAATTGCCTTCTTCTCCCTCATTGGCTGTTTCAACAACATTAACTAAAGCGCCAGAAGGATTTTCAGTCCAAAGCTTTTTTTCTTTGCGTTCAATATTTTTATTAATAATATAATGGCTAACTTCTAAAATATTCTTAGTAGAACGGTAATTCTGTTCCAAAAGAATGATTTTTGCTTCTGGATAATTTTTTTCAAAATTAAGAATATTTCTAAAATCAGCTCCGCGCCATGAATAAATTGATTGATCTGTATCAGCAATAAACCAAAGATTTCTGCTTTTCTTTGCTAATAGATTAGTTAAAGTATATTGGCTTAGATTTGTATCGTGAGCTTCATCAACTAAAATATAATGCCATTCCCCCTGATATTTTTCCAAAAGAGCCGGCTGTTCTTGAAAAAGCTTGACTGTTAACATAATTAAGTCGTCAAAATCAAGAGCATTAGATTTTTCAAGTGTTTTTTGATATGTTTGATATATTTTAGCAATGGTTTCAGGAAAATATTCTTGGGACTGTTTTTGATATGTTTGATAGTCAATTAATTCGTCCTTAGCTTTAGAAATTACTTCCCTGACAATCCCTGGCTTAAATTGTTCAGGGTTGATTTGTAATTCCTTAAGTGTTTGTTTGATTAAAAAAAGCTGGTCTGTTTCGTCATAAATAACAAAGTTCTTTTTGTATCCTAAATTATTTAACTTATCTATTTCTTTCCGCAGAATTCGCAGGCAAATAGCGTGAAAAGTGCCTATATCAGACAAGGGCATTCGATTAGAAGCGTTTAATAAGTTTTTAACTCTTTGCTTCATTTCTTGAGCCGCTTTATTAGTAAAAGTAACAGCTAAAATATTATTAGCTGGAATGCCTTGTTGGATAAGATAGGCAATCCGATGAGTTAAACAGCGGGTTTTGCCCGAACCTGGCCCAGCAATAACTAAAACAGGCCCCTCAAGGACCATAACTGCTTGTTTTTGCTTTGGGTTAAGAGACGATAAGATGTTCATATATTCTATTCAACTTCGTGCCAGTTTTCCACGCTCCATCCTCCGCCTGGCCCGCTGCTAAAATTAACGTTTTCTAATCCAATCTCATAACTGATAACCGCATTATTGTCTATTGCCAATTTATAACCAGTTGCCTCTCTGATATTGATATTATTATGTAAATAAATAACTCCTTGCGAAGCATAGAAAATAGCGCCGCCTACATTATTTTTTAAATCAATGGCTGGATTATTCAAATCTATTGAGCTGTTGGTTGATAAAAGCATTAAATAGCTGTCAGGATTGCCAGAGCCCTGCATAATTGCGTTATTGCTAAGTTCTATTTTGCCGTCAGCCACAATTACTCCGCTTAACGAACCATAACTACTATCTAATTGGATAACTGAATTATTATTAGTATTAATATTGCCCTGAACATAAACTGTGCCTGTTATATTCAAAGAAGCATTAATAGCAATAGTTAGGCTGCCTGTTATCTTTACTGGTCCGAGTGATTCATTCTCGCTAACTGTATAGTCGCCATAGATTATTCCACCAGACATTGCTTGGTCTTTCCAATCATTAATTTGACTTTCTGGAATAGGCAAATCTTCTGGTTCTATTGATTCAATTTCTTGGGCACTAGAATAGTTGCATCCATTGATTGAGCCGCCTGAGAGATAATAGAGCGTACCTTCAATATCAACATTATTACAGGAATAAGTATAAAGATCGCCTCCTACTTCTGCGTCTTCAATTATGCTATTATTAGCCAGCATAGCTGTTTCAGTTATCTCTCCTTGACCGCTGATATTGCCATTAGAAAAAACATTGCCGATTATCTGGCTGTTATTGCCCATTATTATTCCGCCTTCACCTGCTTGAGCTCCATAGAAAAAATCTACTTGATCAGTTGTTATTGTGTAAGTAGCAGCAACTTTTTTAATTCGTTCATCAGTATTGCCCTGGGAAGTGATTGTGCGCGAGCTGCCTATCTCATCCGATATTTCAATTGTTGCTGATTGGTCATTGATTGTTATAATATTGGGGCTGGCAACCTGCATATTGTTTTTAAGCCGCAATATAGCATCTTCTAAGCCAGCTTCTGCCAAATAGTAGCTTTGAATTGATTTAACCTTGTTATTAGCGTTAGCTGCACTGCTTAGAGCTAAAAAACTCAAACTAGAGCCGATTAATACGCTAATTGACAGAATAATAACTAAACTTATTAACAGAGCGCTGCCCTGATTTTTTTTTATTGATTTAATCATTGCGCAAATTAACTGTTGAAATTAAAGTTGAGCTGGACTGATAAAACACTTTTTGACTCGGATTTCTATAACTAGACAGCATTTCAATTCTAATTGCCTGATTATTACTGCCATCAATTAAATAATTAAAAATTAGCTGGTTTATTTTAACTTTTCCCGAGGTTAAAGGGATTGCTTCAGATTCTTCTTTTTTCAAGCAGAGTTGCTGATTTTCGTCTAAATAAAAGTCAATGTAAGTTATTTCTTCTCCATTTGGCTTATTCTGGTCTGTTTCCAAGGAAAGTTGGCCTGGATGGATGTCAAAAGAGCTTGTTGGCTGATAAATGCCTTGAGCATGTTTAATCTGCCAAGTAATAATTTCCATAGCTCGCTGGCTGTTTTCTGAAACTTCTTTATCTATTTTAATTTTAGCCTGAACATTAATTAGATTGATAATGAAATTTGCTAAAATGACAGTAATGACTGCAAAAGCAGAAATATAGATGATTAATTCAATTAAAGTAAATCCTTTTTTATTCATTATTCCAATTAGTCAAATAAGTGTTTAAACTGATTTCTTTAGTTTGTTCTCTGTCCTGCCATTGAACTAAGGCTGTTATTTTTCTGGTTTGATTGTCTTCAATGCCTGAGTTGTTGATATTATCATTAGCATCGCGCAAAACACTTTCAACAATAATCCAGCGATTATATTTCCCGTTGATTAGTCCGGGATTATCAAGCTCCAAGGTCCATTTATTGTTGGAAATAACAGGGTAATAGAGCGTTCCTATGGATAAGGCAAAAAAATTATCCCAATTTTCATTCCTGAAACTGCGCGCTGCCTCAATTGTTTCAATTGCTATGTTAGCTGCTTCCAATTTGCTTTTATTTTGACTTTGTAATTTTAAGCTGTATTGAGATAGGGTCAAGAAACTAAAAAAGACAATAGTAATAATGCTAATGCTGATAAGCACTTCTATAATGCCAATTCCTTTTTGCCTTTCTTTTATCATTGAATTTCCATGGTGCCACCCCAAAAGCCGACGCTTGGATGGCCATCGGCTGTATAGGAAACAATTTCTTTATTATCTATTGAAATATGGAGTGGTTTGTTATTTGTCTCCCCAGATCGATGAATGCAGAGCTGAGTATCAATAGCATCAAGGTAATGGGTGTGAATCCTTATAGATTGATCCTGTCCATTAACAGTTATTATCCCAGACCAGTCAAGCTTTGTCTGGCTAAGATTAAAATAGTCAGCTAAGGCAACAATTTCAGTCTTTTCAGGTATGTCTGGGAAATAGAAGGTTAGATTAAGGGCGTTTTGAATACTCCAACCCAAATCAAAATGAATATGGCGACTGTCAGTCAGACGATTAATATCACAGCAAAAGCTTGGCACGCTTAATAATTCAATCTGGCCCGAGGGCTGGATATTGATTGTTTTTGAATTTTCTGGTTGATCAATAGAGCTTAAAATAATTGTACCGTATTGCTCTGTTTGGCCGCTAATTTTTTGGAATATAACATCAATGCTTTCATTGTTTAGATCAATATCAGATACTTCTAAGCGACTGGGCAATTGATTAACTTTATTCTCCTCTGTTTCTATTTGATAAGTTTCTCCCTTAAAAAGAATATATCGATTTTCCTCAAAATGGACTCCGTAAGAAGAGTCATCTTCAGAAGCCAGAGTTTTAGTTTGGGCTGTTTTAAGAATACTCACTATTTTCTGGGTAGAAGTTTCCAGCTCTGTTTTTTTTTCGAAATAGCGATAGCTGGCAAAAGCCAAGCCGATAATCAGAATTAAAATTGCTAAGGCAATTACAATCTCAATTAAGCTAAAACCTTTATTTCTCATGATTAAATTCCTTCCATCATAGAATACATTGGCTGAATCATTGAGATAGCAAAGAAGCCAACAGCCGCGCCAATAACTATCATAATTATCGGCTCAATAATTGAAGATAGATTTTTTGTAATATTATCAATTTCTTCTTCATAAAAATCAGCCATATTTTTTAATATTTCGGCCAAATTACCTGTTTCTTCTCCAACAGCAATCATTTGAATTACCATTGGAGGATAGAGTTTTTTGTATTTTATTAGAATCTGACTCAATGCTATTCCTTTTTGAACCTGTTGAGCTGAATCAATTAAGGCCTCTTTAAAGCATATATTACCTAATATTCCAGATACAATTTGTAAAGATTCGACAATACTTACGCCGCTCTCTATAAGAGAGCTAAGGGTTCTAGCAAAGCGCGCTGAATTAATTTTTCGGACCAAAGAACCAAAAATAGGCAAGATAAGATATGTTTTACTGAGCGCCTTTTTAGCTTTCTTGACTCTTAAAATAAACCTGGCAAAAAACACGAATAGGACAAAAATAATTATTCCCAAAATAGTATTGTTTTTAAGAAAATTACTCAAGCCAATAATCATTTGGGTACTTAATGGCAAGTCCATATTGATTTCGCTGAAAATAGAAGTTAATTTAGGAACAACCATGATCATCATTAAGATGCCAATGCCGAACATAGTCACAACAATAACTGCTGGATACATCATTGCTCCTCTAACTCTACTTATTAATTCATGGTCTTTTCTCATTTGTTCAGAAAGTATTTTAAGCACTTCATTAAGATTGCCTCCGGCCTCGCCTACCTTAACCATATTAACGTACAATTCGTTAAAAACTTTGGGGTGTTTAGCTAAAGAATTAGCAAAGGATTCGCCTTGACGGATATTTTCCTTAACTTGATTAATGATTTTTTTAAATTTTGGACTTTTGCTTTGTTCGGCTAAGACTTCTAATGATTGACTAAGAGAAAGGCCAGCCTCAATCATTACTGACAAATGCCTGCTAAATATCATTTTTTCAACTAGAGAGACCCGTCCAATTTTTTTCCAAGCATTCATCAATCTCTGGCAAAATCTGCCAATATGCTCTCCTTTAATATCAGCCATTTCGGCTGACACAAGAACTAATTCTTTATTACGCAGAAAAGCAGCCAATTCATGCTGGTTTATAGCTTGTAAATGACCAACTTGTGTTTGGCCTTTTTTATCTTTAGCTGTATATAGATATGAAGGCACGAATAGAATTTTTAATTTTTAATTTTTAATTTTGTAAATAAATCTTAATTTTTAATGTTTAAAAATTAGAATTTAAAAATTTAAAAATTTTTATTCATTAGCTACTCTTAAAATTTCCTCGATACTAGTTAAACCCTGAACTGCTTTTATGAACCCATCTTCTAACATAGTCAACATTCCTTGTTTTTTGGCTTTTTCTTCAATTTGCCCAACTGTTGGCTCCTTGATAATCAGGTCTCTAATCTCTTCGTTAATTTCAAGAACTTCATAAATACCAATTCTCCCTTTATATCCATCAGGGCACTCTTCTGATTTATTCTCGCCAGGCCTAAAGAATTCTATGCTTGACCAATCGTCTTTAGAACTGACAACTTTTTCCTTTTTTAGAGCCCCAAGAATTTTTGTTAAATCAATTTTACTGCCAATGCTTTTAATTTCAGACAAATTCAGCTTATACTTCTCTTTTGTCTCTGGATAAAGACAACGGACTAACCTTTGGGCAATAATCAAATTAACCGTAGAGGCGATTAAGAAAGGCTCTGCCTGCATGTCTATTAATCGAGGGAATGCTCCAGCTGCGCTATTGGTATGCAGGGTAGAAAAAACTAAATGACCTGTTAAAGCAGCATTAATTGATAAGTTGGCTGTTTCTTTGTCCCTGATTTCACCAACCATAATAATGTCCGGGTCTTGCCGCACCAAAGATCTTAATCCATTAGCAAATGTAAGACCAATTTTAGGCTTAACTTGTGTCTGGTTGATTCTAGTCATCCTGTATTCAATTGGATCTTCTATAGTGGAAATATTTACGCCCGGTTCGTTAAGAATATCAATTATTGTATAAAGGGTAGTTGTTTTGCCGCATCCTGTTGGTCCAGTAACAAGAATCATTCCGTTAGGTTTTTTAATATTATGATGAACTTTTTCCAGCGCCCTGCTGGTTAATCCTAATTTCTCTAAGGTTAGACCCTTAGCATCTTCAGGTAAAAGCCTTAGAACAGCTTTTTCTCCATCGTAAACCGGCAGGACGGATACACGAAAAGAAATTTTGTAATCATTCGTTTCTATTTTAAAGCGCCCGTCTTGCGGCAAACGATGTTCATCTAGTTTCAGATTAGACAAAACTTTAATTCTTGCGATAATGCCAGATTGCACTTTTCTAGGCAGCGTCATAGTGTCGTGAAGAATCCCATCAATGCGATAACGAATCACTATTTCTTTTTCTAATGGCTCAATATGAATATCTGAAGCCTGCTGTAAAATAGCATGCTTTAAAAGAGTGTCAACAATTCTAATTATTGGCATTTGTTCCGCTGCTTTTTCCAAATCCTCTTTGCTTTCTTTCCCTTTGTCTGTGATAGGTTCGCCTTGAATACTTTTGAAAGAAGATATGGCTCCGCTTTCTTTTTTTATTAAATCGCCAAATTCAGCCTCTAAACTCTTTTGATATTGCTTAAGTGCATTTTTAATGCTTTTCTCAGTAGTCAGACAAGGTAGAATTTTAAGATCTGATTTCTTTTTAATAAATTCTATTGTTTGTAAATCATCAGGGTCAAGCATGGCTACTTCTAAATTCTTGTCTTTTTTGCGGAAAGCAACAATATTATGCCTTCTGGCAATTGGTTCAGGAATTATTTGAAGAACTTCTTTGGCAATTTTTTCTTTCTCTAAATTAATAAAAGGAATGCCTAAAATATATGCCTGAAGCTTGCTTATCTGCTCTTGGCTTACTATTTTTTCCTTAATCAAAAAATCGACCAATTTCTGTTTGGTTTTCTTTGCTTTTTGCTCTGCATCAGTTAGTTCTTTCTTACTAATTAAGCCAGCGTCTATAATAAACTTTTTTAATTGTGAATTTTCAATGCTCACAAATATAATTCTCAATTATCAATTTACAATTTACAATTTACAATTTACAATCAATTTTCAATGACTCAATTTTCAATGAAATAAACTAATAAATTAATGTTTGAAAATTAGAAATTGAAAATTTTATTTTAGGGTTTCTTCTATTTTTTTAGCTACTTCTTCTAAATCATAATTCGCTTTAACTAA
>Ga0233415_10000797_pt1 | contig 14202 bp, 14 predicted proteins | sample Na_anoxic_12_MG_FD_188631 | JGI IMG/M metagenome (GOLD analysis project Ga0233415, IMG submission 188631) | Seawater microbial communities from Saanich Inlet, British Columbia, Canada - Na_anoxic_12_MG | ecosystem: Environmental > Aquatic > Marine > Inlet | place: Canada: British Columbia... | reverse complement strand
CATCGGTACCTGCGTTTTCTCCAGAAACACCATCTGGAGTCCATCCTCCGGACTCAGCAGCATTTCCCTTTGTAGAAACGAAAGCTTTTTTATAAGCGTGATTAAAATAAGCGCACATAATTTTTGTTTTTAATTAATAAATATATATATAATATAACTCTTTTTTGTTAACATACAAAAAGATTAGCTATTTTTTTATATTATCTTCTACCTTTACCGCCAGTCATTACATTTGCACGACAACCAGTTTTCTTTTTACAGTGGTTCTTTTTTGCCCTAGCTGCTTTTTTATCTCGTTGCTTTTGTCCCTTTTCCTTTTTCTTCTGTCTAGCCTTATTAGCCTTATCCTTTGCTTTAGCCGCTTTCTTAGCTGCCTTATCTTTATCTCCAGGTCCGGATATTACAGAAGTTGCTGATGCAGGTTTAAAGCTATCTAATAGTTTATTAAAGTCGTTATACATAACATTAGTTATTTCCTTCTACTTGTCCCGTAGCTGTTTGTACTTGATTCATTGATTCTATATCTCCTGCGAGTATCTTAACACCTTCGTCAATTAATAATTCTACTATATCGTCTTTAAACTCAGATTCAACTTCTACAGTTGATATTAATGTAGTATATGGATCAACGACACCTAAGATCTCAATACGTCTAGGTTGCTTATAGTAAGATAAAATTGCAGGCTCTAATGTAAATTTATTATTAGTATAAATACGCACTTTGTTACCTTTAAGTGTGCAGAAGGTTTCTCCCCATTCAAAACTCGGTTGTTTATTTACATCTCTAAGTAACTCATCAACGTTACCTTCTTCTGCTAAGTATACAACCATTTTACGTGAATCAGCGCAACACTCGTTACGAGCATTGGCACTAATTCTTTTCCACTCAAAATAGTCAGAAGGGAGTACTAAAGTAGTCTCAACGAATAGATCTCTATTAGTAAGCTGTACTGTTTCTTCTTTTAATAATACTTGTAAATCATCAATCTTTGCTTTTGATTGTTCATCTCCTGTTTGCTTAATATTTAAGCCGTGGAGTTGTCGTCTGCACCAGTTAACTGTACCTTTGTTAAAAGCCTCAACAATCATCCATGGTTGCAAGTTGTCAAAGTCGCTACTGGCTAACTTGTTTAGTCTTTCTTTAGTCTTAAGCTGTATAGTGGTGTTATTCATACTATATGATTTATATATTAATATAACAATTTATAGGGACATATCAAAGCAAATAAGGCTAGGGTTTTATTCCTAGCCTTATTTTAAATACACATTATAACTTTATGTTTATAACCTTCTACGTCTTCTAATTTTACGAGCACGCATTTCAGCATCAGTATCTTTAGCTTCAGGAATCTTTACTTCAGGAGCTTCTTCTACTTTGATGTCAAGTTCAGCTAAAACTTCTTCAACTGTTTCTACTTTCTTTTTTGTAGTCTTTTTTGTAGTCTTTTTTTTAGATGTAGACTTTTTATCATTTTTCTTAGCCATAGTTTTATGTTTTTATGAATTCCAAAATTTTTCTATCTCATCCATCAACTTAATTAACATATCTTCATTCAGAGGACTCTTTAAATAAGTTACCACATCAGATACGTTTCTACCTAGCATTGTTTGAGAGTGTGTATGGTATAACATACCGTCTGGCTTTAAGCTAATCACTTTATAGAAAGAAGCATCTTTTACAATAGCTTTTAACTTTAATGTTTCCATATCTAAACTTGCAGTAGCAATAAAATATTCAGCAGCTTTAACCTTATTAGGTTCTACACCAGCACCATTAATATAATCATCCATCACATCATAAAGAATATCTGATGGAGTATGTGTTTTATATGATGTGCTGTTGCTGTCAATAGCTTTAGTAACATATAATAATTTACTAAGATTCTTATTAGACATCACATCTAACATGCCTATAGCTTTATTACGTAGTTTCTTAAAGCTTGTTCGCTTAGATACAGTATGAACTTCTTTATCTAAAAAAAACTTAGGTGCAACAGGCATAGAATTAGCATCCTCTAGCGATTTTCCAATCAAATCGAATCCACCAGCTTCAATAGCCATAAACTTAAGTAGATCATAAGGATCTTTACCTGGTTCTAATGTTACAGGTTCGTTACCGCATCTCATTGAAATCTTCCCCCAAAACTCATGATTATCAGGTCTAAGTAGTTTTACTTTAGCCCAAAACTCTTCGTCATCAACTTTGATTACATTAGTAGCTAACATCTTTTCTAAGTGGGATACTACAGATCGTATATTAAATATTACCGATGCTTTTAATTCAGGATCGCTAATTGCTTGTACTTCTGGTGCATACTCATCCAATCCAGTAACATATCTTACTTGGCCATTTCTCTCAATGGCAGCTAGTTGTTCTTCGTGATGTGTTCCTGGAAATATAGCAAAGCCATAATCTTCTAATCCCATATTTTCCCTATTAGGGTCTATATAAGGTTTAACATTTATTCTCCCTACATTTGTAAAAACTTCTTTAAAAGCTTCTGGATTTGCTTTAACCTTACCTTTCTTAGGCTTAACGATCTCTTGTGCAAGAGTCTTTGGTACAGTAGGTTCTAATGTTGTTGCGTTTGGGGATCCTAATACAGTTGCTGTATCTCCCTCTTTTGGTGCTTGTGTCTTTCCTGACATTTTCTTATTGATTTAGTTGGTTATTTATAACTGACATGTAAATATAAAAAAAAGAAAGGGAGAATGAACAAACTCCCCTTCAATTCTTATATGTTATCTTTTTCTTCCTACTTTTAGTCCTTTAACAGCTCCTCCCTGTTTATACACACTTTTCTTAGTAGAGCCTCCCATCTTCTTCTTATTTGAAGAAGGTTTTGAAAAATCTAGAGGACCTATCCACCTTTTTGTTTTTTTCATGGAAGGTTTTGAAGGTTTTGAAGGAGACTTTTTTGTATTAACTCCAACTTTTACTTTTGATTTATTACCAGAGTTATTGTTAGAGTTATTGTTAGAAGGTCCTCTGTTACCAGAGTTATTACCTCTGTTACCAGAGTTATTACCTTTGCTAACATTGACTCTTTTACTACCTCCAGCATTACTTCCAACGTTTGTTGTTTTCTTATTCTTAACAGTATTACCTTTAGTTTTAGCAGTACTGTTAGAACCAGAACGTGCGCCAGAACGTGACTGAGCAGCTGACTTAGAACCTGACTTAGAACCTGACTGAGAAGCTGACTTACCTCCTGTAGAAGAAGTTGAAGTTGACTTTCTCTTAGTGTTATTAGAGTTTTTTGTAGAGTTATTTGTCTTAATTGTAGTTGAAGTAGAAGTAGAGTTATTACCTCTTCTTCTTGCATCACCTTTTACTTCTATTCTTTTCTCTTTAACGTTTGCTATATCCTTAGAAGTAGAAGTGTTTTTATCTTTTTGACTTTTGTAACCTTTTGCCTTAGCAGCCTGATTTTTAGCTGTAGCTTTGATTACTTTCTTTTTACCTTTTGTAGTAGCTTTAGCTACTGCTTTAGAGTCTTTGATTTTAGCCTTAGCTTTTGACTTAGCTGCCTTCTTCTCTAATCTTTTTTTCCAGTCACCTGTTTTCTTAGTTGCCATTTTCTTATGTATTAATATTAAAAAAAAAAGAGCAGATGCATTAACATCTGCTCTTTGGAATTTATGTTTTCTTAGAATGATCCTCCCGTTAACGGGTTTATCATTACAATTTTTAACACTTTAGTTGGATCTTTTACCCAGATTGCTGGCATACACTGAGTCATATAAACTCTGTATCCGTTAAACTGACCTGAAGATTGGAATCCTTGAGAACGTCCCATATAATCCATTGTACCATTTTGGTACCACCATTTCAACTGAGAATCCCATTTCAACTTCAACTGATAAATGTTATCATTTGTGTTGTCAGTGATATCAAAGATGATAAAAGAGTAAGAAGATAATGGAAAACCATCAATGATTGGATTTTCAATATCATTTGTATGAACATTATCAAATGCTGGGTTAATTACAAACTCAACGTTAGCTAAGAAAGGAATAACATAACTAGTGTATGCATACCCAAAGCCTAAGTTCATTCCTTGCCCTTTGATTGCTCCAATCCCTGCTTTATCTCCTGCATTGATTGTCAAGTTTTCACCTGCAGCTTCTCTTTTGATAGCTTCATTCACCATTCGCATTCCTCCCATTCCTGTTTGGATAACGATTTTTCTTTGTGGATCTGGACCTTGGAAGTCAACTCTACCTGCGTAGAAGTTATACAACTCAGCTCTAAACAATTCAAGATTGAAAGAAGACTTATTGTATACTCTTTTGAAAGAGTTATCCAATTGTTTCCAAAGACCTACTGATAACCTTACGTCATCTGGTCCATCTTGACGAACTCTACCACCGTGACCCCACATAAGGTAAGTCTCAATATCCGTAGCGATCTTGCTCAAGTGAGCAGCTTCTAAGTTTGTTAAGAAACTTCTTGATAAGTCTCCGTTAGCGATTGCTCTCTTAACGTAGTCTTTACCCATTGATTCAACCATACCTTCAATAGTAGATACTGATGGATCCATAGATTTATCAAAGTTTCTCCAGATCTCAGTAACTGGTACTGTACCATCTGCATTCATTCCACCTTTAATAGCCATGTCAGCTCTTGAAGATATAGAATAATGAACGTGAGCTTCAGCACCACCTACGTAGTTATAAAATTCACGGTATCCACTTTTTGTAGAAATGTCAGAGAAACGTTCTCCATATTCACCTCTAGCAGAACCTTTTCTGAAGAACTTAGTTCCAGACTTCAAAAATTTGCTGTCTAAAAATTTGTAAGAATCATTGTTTACTAAACCAACTGTGTAGATAAAACCATCACCTATTGGTAAGATATCATCTTCAGCAGATACAATCATTTCCACACCATTGTACTTATCGTACGTTATGATATCTCCATGACCAAACTCGCGCTTGTTCAACTTAATTTTAAATGTTGTTCCATCAATACCTTTTTGGGCATTTCCTGGTTCAACATCTTCCATAATATAAGGAAGATCTTGTGAAATAGGCGTTTGCCATTTCCACTCTCCACGGATATTATCTACTTCGATTACGTTCTTCCCACCAAAGTTAGACATCTGATAAAGAGGCATTTCGACCTTTTGCGTCATAGCCCAGATATCAACTGGTCCCATGTCGGTAGGTTCTGCATCTTTCAGCATGTTAGCTAAGTGGTAAGAATCAACGTGTGAGCTTGCATTGTAAGAGGTATCTCTTAGAAACAAGCCATTGTTAAATACTGGTGTACTCATTTGTAACGGGTTTTTAGTTATTATTTATTTATTTATTATTCTATTTTATCTTCCGAAGAAGTTTTTTGAGGGTCTTTTAACACCCGGTCTTTTTCTTGAAGGTGAAGTGCTTCCTACTGGTGCAGTGTTACCTGCGCTTTTAGTAGCTTGTTCAGTCTTCAATGTTCTCATAGTCTTTTCCGTTGTAGCTTTTTCTACATTGGCTCCTAAACTCCCTCTGTATCCTTCAGGGTCTTGAAGTAACCATAACGCTTCTGCTATTAAATCATGTCTTGGCTCTACCCATTGGTATTTCTCTAAGAGATGCCCCAACATGTTTGTTTGCTTTCCACTAATTGATGGATAGTTAGACTGTACTAGACCAGCATATAACATATTCTGTGTCTTGTTGTCTAGAGCTATACCATTTAGCTTCCCTGTTTCTAACGTTTTATATACATTCTCAATATATTGTTGAGATTGTGCTTGCCTTTGTTTTGCTGACGCTGCTTGATCAGCAACTCTTTTTTGTATAATACCTTCTTGCATTGCATCTAGCTTTGGTTTAAACACACTTGCTTCTTTCTCAAGATCACCCCTGTCTTCAAGAGTAAAGATTCTATCTTCAATTTCCTCTGGTGTACCAAAGTTAGTTGCGTTTAAATAAGCACGTACTGCATGCTTTTGCCCTTTTTCTTCTGTAATGTCAAGATCTCTGACTTCGTTAGAAGCTGCAAGTGCGTGAAACATACCTTTCATATCAGTACCGCCATTTGCGATATACTCATATGCTTGTTGCATTTCAGGAGGTAATTGATTAATAAATTGCTTAGGTAGCTCTTGTACTAATCTATTCTCTTGATTTACCATGTTAGCGCTAATTAACTCCTGAAAATCTTCAGCAGTATAATTATCAGTAGGTTCATCTTCACCCTTATCATTTACAAAAGGGGTAAGAATACCATCGGCAATCATTTTTTTAGCTGCTGTTACTAGAGCAGAAGGTCTACCACCTTTGTTCTTGTCTTCAAGTTCCGGATCCATCGGATCTCCACTCGATAAGTCTAAAGGATCTGGCTCTAACGCCAATAGATCTGCTTCTTCTTTTTCAGCTGCTAATTCCTCGGGAGTTTTTGCTGCTTCTACTGCAAGCTTTTCAGCTGCTTCAGTTGCTTCCTCCTCTGGAGTTTTTTCGTTAGCGGGTTTAGGCGCTTTGTCAAGGAACGATGTGTCGGTGGACATTGGTGAAAAAAGAGTTTTCTTTTCTGTTTCTTCCGAAGAAGGCGCAGGTGCAGGTTCCCCTGCTAGCATCACATTGTCAGCACCAGTTCCTAATAATGCATCTATGTCTATATCGACTTCTTGCACACTAGTTGTTGCTTCTTTATTCATTGTTATGTTGGTTTTGTTATTGACTAACTATTATAATATACAACAAACTTATTAAAAATAAACATTATAAGTTTGTATTTTCTTATGTCTATATAAAGATTTTATCATTATATGGCTATGATTTTTTCTTATCTTTTTTTCCAGTGTTTTTTGGAACATCATATTTGTTCTTATTTTCTTTTGCAATTGCAAGTTGAGTAGCATTTTGTTCTCTCTTTAAAGCAAGTTCTTCTCGTTTTATACCCATTTTATCGACATGTTGCGATCGATTCTGATCAACTTTAGTTCTTTGAATATCTGCTGTATCTTGATATGATTCAGTGCGTTGAATCTTTTCCATATTATCTATAAAATCAGATTGTTTATTCTCATTTATATCTTGCATTGCACCAAAGCCACTAGCTTTAATCTCAGCAACAAGAACATCTTTACGTCTGTCTTTTTCAGCTTCTGATGCATCATGATCAATTTGCATTTGTTTTTCTTTTTCGACCATTTCAAGCTGCTGTTGTTGCATTTGTTGAGCCTGAGCTTGTTCATCCTGCTTGATTTTATCATTCTTTATTTCAACAGACTTAAGTGCACTATTAAGTGTACCCATTGAATCCGCTTGCATAATTCTACCTAAATCATATATAGAAGCTCCTGTAGTATTGTTGTTAGCAGCCAGTTGTTGCATTTGTTCTAACATTTTTCTATGATTAGCCTTAGTAGTACAGTATACGTTGATATCTTTTAATAGTAATTCTTCACCGTTCATCTCAAAGTTTACACGTTCATCTAATGATGTCATATGTTGTAAACGAATAGAAGGTTTAGCAGAATGGTACCATTGTGCTAAATCTGTTCTCATTTCGTGAACTCTAGGCATAAGATGATCACAGTGTTCTACAAAGTGCATTTCTGTTTGTGCATATGAACCAACTTGAGTTTGTTCTACTTCAGTAGCTGTACTACTACCACCAAGTTGTTGACCCATTCTTTGTGGATTAACTCCTACTTGCTCATACGCCTGTTGTTTAAAAAATTGTGCAAGTTGTATTCTTGACATCAAACGTTGCGTTTGAGATAAATCTAATTGTTGAAAGTGTTGACCATTTAGTGGGCTTTCAGTATTAGCTATAGAACCATCTAACGGAAGCATGCTAAAATCTTTCATTGCTACATAAGCTTTAGCTAAATTACCTTTGCCCCAGTCTTCACCCAGTGAATGTTTAGGTAACGCATTTTGATCAAGCATTACAACAGTCCCTATTTCATCTATAAGAATGTCTGAAATTTGATTATTAACAATATTGTATCCTATTTGAAAAGGTTTCATAGAATCAACCATTGATGAAGACTTAGTGTTCCTGTCTGAGAAAATCCTACCCTCTACTGGAAGTTTACATCCGTATTGAGTGTTATCTCCTTTAAACTGATACTTTAATGGTTTTATTTGGTTCTGATTAATACCTAAGTATATAGGATTAACTCCAGTATTATTTTCTATACCAATAAATGTAGGTTGATTAGGTCCAATTTTAATTCCGCCCCAAACATGATTAATCCAAACCCATTCTATATGTTCGCCAAATAATAAATTTTGTGCAGTTTTATTTTTTATTAAACTTGTGTTATACACAGGCTTATCGGTAATTTTATACTCTTCAGATATAATTTCACTTGTAACTTTACCGCCATCCGAAACTTTAGTTAAGTGACCTATTTTTCTTTGTGATTTCCAGTATGCTGTAGTAACTCTTAACATTTGAGTATTGTCAGTATAATCTTCAGATTCTCCAAGAACCCACTCTACAACATCATTACTATTATGTATATTTTGAGAACCTACAGATAGGTATTGACGCATTGCTAATGAAGGTGAATTAGTATTCCATTCATAAGACTTAGTAGCATCGTAATAAGAACCATCGTTTTGCTGACCGCCTAAAGCATAACCAGCTGCTGATACAGGATAAGCTTGCTGTAAGCCTAATAATTGATCTTCATTCATCTTCCATCCATACTTATCAATTATATCTGCAGCAGTCATCATCTCAACTTTACCAACATAGTTAGCTTGCGATATGTAACGCGCATCAGGTGACTTATGGTAGAAGGTAAGCACAGGATTCCATAATTCAACATCGTAATCATCATCTAGCATGTGCATATGCCAAAACTCTCTATCTGTAATAAGCTTATCTCTAAACGCCCTTTCTTCAAGTTCATCCATTCTAAAGCGCTCTTCATCTATAATGTATTGTTTAGAAGCCCACTTTTCTGCTAGAACTTCAAAATCTTTAGCATAGAAGTCTTGAATTTCTGGTAATGTTTTTAAGTTTTCAGGAGACATTTTTTCCTGCATCATTTCTTGCATTTCAGGATCTTCTGGATCTGCTCCTTGTTGAAGCATTTCTTCCATAAGTCGAGATTCTGCCCATTTTACAAGCACATTTTCAATCTCTTCTTTTTTACTAGTAATGATCTCATTGTGTGTGAATTCATCTACTGCACGGAATGTTACTCTTTTATTTCTTTTAGCAAACTCTGCAGTTAGTGTATTAACTACATTAGGAATAATAGGATAAAACTTGAGTTCTAGTGACTCCATCTCGCTATCTTGCGCAAGTTGAGCTACTACGTCTTTCATCTCATTATTATCTTCTTGTATATAATCACCCTTATCGATGATTCCTTGAGCAAGCTTATAGTTTTTCATCAACTTTCGAGAGTTCTTACGAAGTTGTTTTAGTCCATTCCATTCTAACCAATCCATGTTCCAAGAAGCCCAATCAGCATCTTTTTCATCTACAGATAAGAACTGTAAAGGTTGTGATATATTCCATAACCTGTTACTTCTAGTTTTCTTTCCCGATTTTAAATCGAGCGCGTTATAAATTTCCATGCTTAGCGAATACGTTTAAATGGCGACCTACGTTTAGCTGATTGATTTGATCCACCAGATCTACCAACATGCTTGAAGGCACCACTCTTTAATTTATACAAATTTTCCGACTTTTCCAAGCTAATGCCTATTTCATTTTCAACCTTAACCTCTCTTGGAGCATTAGATTCCCGCACTTTCACAAATGCAATTAGAGCTGCTAAAGACACCAATCTATCGACATTGACAACACCATCGTAGTGTTCCATTTCAATTAAGGCCATCATATCTGGTAATCTCCGAATACCATAAAATTTCTTTTTAATAACACCAGCATCATCTATTTCTTCTTCTACAACTTCTTTAAGCCATTCTATAAGATAGTTTAGCATGTGATTTTTAAATAAGGTACCTGTGTTTTTCCATCCATAGTCTTGGTATACGGATTTATTAGCCTGAGCTTCCTTTAAAAATATTACCTGGTTCTTAGGTATTAAATACTTTTGCTTCCTCATCTTTATCATATACATAATAAATAAAGAAATATTATTCTCTATCAATGTCCAAGCATTGTACCACTCGATAATTAATCTTAAGCGTTCATGTGTATTGTTAATGTCATCAAATCTACCACACCAAGCGGCAACAATTTTATCACCTTCAATAAAGTGTTCTACACCTTCTTCAGTATATCGTTTAACTTGAGTAGCTGTCTTATATACATATATAGAACAAAGGGAATCAGAAGTAGTAGTTTTTCCTTCTGATACAGGATCTATTGATGCATAGTACATCCCGTGCTCTGGTTTCTCATCAGGGCGTTCCCAAACTACTATCGATCCTGTTTTATCTTCCATGTTAGGTTTAACCGGAAAATCACTAATAGGTGGCTTGGTGGTTTTTTTAATAAGAAGAGTTCCTGCAAAATCTTCTGAAAGATCTATTAACTCATACGGATACATTTTCTCTTCAATTTCTCGTTTCTGATGTGCAACTAAACTTAATGGAAATTTAGATTCCTCTCTATGAGCAAAGCCTTCTTTAATGTTTCTCGGGTGCTGAGAAATACGTATTTGATAACGTTCTGGGGATAACTCTTTTTTCCATTTTTCAAACTTAGCTTCAAGAGATGCTAAAGCATCTTCAACTTGAGAATTACCATCTTTATCTATATGTGGAGGCATACCCCATTGTTCAGGAATAAATAACCCGCTCTTTCCTTTTGTGCCTTTTTCATCTATAAGATCAGTATTTACTGCATAAATATCATTAGCTTCAGGATTGTATGTAAAATCTTTTAGTGGTCCCGCATCTTTTAATTTACCTACAGAACCTGCGATAATAAATAAGCCAGTGGTAATGTCTCCTGCTTGCATTGCAGGACGAATGAATTCAAAAGTCTTATCCGCAGTTCTTGCAACACCGCCCTCTTCATAAAAGAAAATAGTACAAGGTCCACCGACACCTTTTGTATCACTCTGCTCAAATGACATCCCTGTAATCATTCCTTTGAGACCCACATCTTTCTTTCTACCACCTTTAGTAACTTCAATCTTTTGTTGCCACTCTAATACTTTACCAGGATTCATTGGTCGATACCATGCAGTGCTTGCATTTAGAAAAGCGCGGTACTCTTCTAAGAATTTCCAAGATCCTGCAAGATTAATAAAATCTTTTAGTGAGGCACCCATCTTGAGAATAGCTCCTGGCTCAAACCAAATTCTATTAATCAGCTTACCCATATGAAAATAAGAAGACGCTATTTGACGCTTTTTAAATATACTCGCATGCTTATAATGAAGTTCTGCCAATTCTTCATAAAGAGCCATATGTAATTGCACATCCCAAACCTGAGCATAAGCAAAATCTTTTTTTATTTTATCGTAAATAGGTAAAAAGTTGATCCAGAAATAATAATCACGAGGTAAGTACCAAACCTTACCGTTATTTTTAAAAATACAACCAACACGAGATTTACGTTTTTCTAAATCCCAATAGGTAATAAAATCTTTGCTTCTGAAAGCAGATAAGCAATATGCTCCGCCTTGTTCATTGAATAAGCGAGCTTGCTCATTAAATAATTCAGATGTTTCATCAAACTCATATTTACCAGGTTCTTTAAATGTACTCTTAACAAAGTCACGGAATTCTTGTAAGTCTGTGAACTCTGTTTCCGTCCACGTTCCGTTATCGTATGTGGGTATTAGTCTATGAAAATCTAGTACTTCCATTTATAGTTGATCATAAGATAAGTTTTGTCCACCACGAACTTGAGACTCCTGTTCTGCAGCTAAGTCTTTTGCCACTCCTTTATAAGACTGACGTATATCATCAAAGTCTTTAGCTAGCCGTATCATGGCAGGAAGATTTCCATCCCTACCGGCAGTAGGTTTTGTTGTTTCCATATATTCTGTGATGTTATCTAACATCGTGGTGATACCTTTGTACGCTCGTACAGTAGGTGTTTCATAAAGCTTAGTTGCTTTTTCTACAGCATCTATTACCTCATCTTCTTCTAATAAATCTCTGTTAATCTCAATGTCCTGAATCACTGTCTCCTCTCTAAGGTCCATTACGAGATTGAAGTAAGGATTAGCTTCTCCAGGACACGCCATGTAGAAAATATAAGCATATAACTTCATGTAGTCTTCTGGAAACTTATCTTTTATGACTTTAAGCCATTTAATAGTTTGACAATGTTCTGTAGGTATTACTACATTATTTTGAATATCTAATAACTTTATCATTTTTTAAATTCTTTAGGGTTGGCTTTCATATACTTTATTATGGCTATTACTTCTTTTTTAAGGTAAGGTAGCTCATAAGGTACAATCTCTTTTATAATAGGATCTCCTGCAGCATCAATCGCTGATATTGGAAAACCAAACTCATCTTCAGATTCGATTTCAAACATAATATGTGAAATTTCTAACTTACCTGCAACAAGTGTATGATTATGTTTTAATATAATATACATATAAATACTAAGTTGCAAAGCATAGTGCATTAAATCTGAATCATCTATATGACTTAACGGACCTAACATCTTTTTAGTTACACCGTTCCAGCTAGTATACGGCTCACGCATTTTTTTATTAGTCTTATAATCATATACATTTACAGTATCCCCTACAACTTCAACTCTATCTGCTTGACCGCATATTAAAGCGCTTTTTAAATAAACAAAGTGTTCTGGATAAATACCAGGAACTATTTGTTGAACTGGAGCTAACTTTATATCACCATCTAGTATAGGGTGGACGATTGAAAGATCTAAACCCTCTCTTTGTACAGTAGAGCAGGCTAATAAATCAGTTTCTCTTTGATCGTGATACCAAGAACCTAAGTCTGTAGCTCGTTTTGCTTCTTTAGTCCAAATCTCTATAATTCTTTTAGATGTTAAACCAAACCATTTTGAGCGTTTATTTTTTGATGATTTTGTAGCTACAGCCTCTTGATCAAAAGGTTCTGTTAATGCTTTTAGTATTCCTGTAGCGCTAACCCATTTTTTAGTTGGATCGTTTACTGTTTCATACTTATGATTTTCTGCTGTAAATTTAAGTTCCATCATTCTTTTATTTAGTTAGCCTATTATATTTCTGGTGTTCCCTTATCTTGTTTTTTTTGTAGTAACTCTGCCTCTTCTATAAACATTTTATTTTCTTGTTCCTGTGACATCACTGCCATCCATTTAGGATCTTCTCCTAGGTTAGTCATTCCACAGAACGTTGACATAGACCTGACTTTAAATTTGAGGCTGCATCCGCAAGCTCCGCAGCAAGGACCTGTCCCTGCCACACTACACTTACCATCAAACTTAGGACATGTCTTACATATCTCCATTCTATTTGCAGCAACAAGCTCTACAAACTCATCTTTTATCATGGTGTTTTTTACACCCTCTAGAATCTGTTTTCTAGCTTTCCATATTTGTCCCAGTGTTCCCATTTTTTTTATTTTTTATAAATTCTTGTTTACGTTTGCGAGTTTCATTTATTTGATCTTGAAGTGCAACAACTTTTGCGAGTTTTTCTTCAACATCTTTTTTAGTTCTCATCCCTCTAAAAGTCTCAGTGTTAAGCACACTCAGATGTTTTTTATATTTGGCTATCAGCTTTGGGAGTTCCTTAGATTTAGCTTTAAAAGTACCTATATTTTCAACCTGTACATTATAACATTTTAATTCCGACAAAGTCTTTCGTAAAGTCGAATAATAAAATGAAACTACCTCTTCTACTAATTGTGAATCAAGATCTAAATCTGTGGCAGTTGGTATTATATAATGTTTACTAGCTTTCGGTAACATATACTACTTTAAAATCCAATACTATATTTCCTTCTGTTTGTATTTTAAGATCATCTGTTAATGAGATCCTTTTTTTATTTGTACCATCTTTATTTACTAGCTTTACTTTACCTGCTTTAGTTAAAAAGTTACGTACTGTTTGAGCGGTCTTAAAGATCTTTTCAGTTACAGTTACATTGCAAAACTCTGAAAGTTCGTGTTCACCATAAGCACCTAATAAGGCTAGACAATCCAACTCATTACTTGAGAGTTGAATGTCATTTATAAAACAGTGTGTTACAAGTTGATACTTGATGATATCACGATGACCCATCCGTACTTTCTTGGATACTAAATTTGCTTGTGCCATTTTATTATTAGTTTTACAGACTTAATAA
>Ga0233415_10000795_pt1 | contig 14228 bp, 14 predicted proteins | sample Na_anoxic_12_MG_FD_188631 | JGI IMG/M metagenome (GOLD analysis project Ga0233415, IMG submission 188631) | Seawater microbial communities from Saanich Inlet, British Columbia, Canada - Na_anoxic_12_MG | ecosystem: Environmental > Aquatic > Marine > Inlet | place: Canada: British Columbia... | reverse complement strand
TAAAGATATCACAAATGAGGTAAAAAAGGCCCTCACATTAGAGATGAGAGAGAAAACCGAGGATTTAAATATAAAGTATGGGGGATGCGGCGGAGAATGGGGATTAACTGCACAAAGGGTATCTTTTCTGAAGAAAAAATATGAAGAGCCCCTCTATGAGACCTTAGTTAAGATTAAGAAGGTTTTGGATCCCAATGACATACTTAACAGGGGGAATTTACAGGGATGGATATAAAGGAGAGCCAGGCAGTAAGGAACACCCTGCTTCAGGAGATTGGAAAATGCAGGGCGTGTAGATTCTGTATCGATGTATGCCCAGCATATCAGGCTACGGAATGGGTTGAGAATATGTCGCCATATGGTAGGCTCCAAATACTAAAGTACCTCATTAATGGCACGTTGGATGAAGATGATCCATTGATATATTCTATTTATTCTTGTTTACAATGTGGCCGCTGCGATCGTTTATGTCAAGCTAAAGGGCAGAATTTAGATGTTTCACATTTAATACGATTGGGGAAATATCTTCTGTCCCAAGGGCTTGTGAAAGGGAGTAAAAATGAGAAGGTCTAAGAGGTTTGTCTCTGAGGTATTATCCACCCTCAAGGACAATATTCAAAGAACAGGAGATCCCCTTGGCTTAAAGAGAGTATATTGGACAGAGTGGGCTAAGGGGCTGAACCTTCAAAGAGGGGGAGAAACCATACTGCTCACCGCAAGAATGTATCAAATGTTACCTTATATTATGCAGATTACAGGCCTTGTTGCATCAGCCAAGCCTTTTCTTTCAAGGCGTGGCCTTGGAGAAATTGTCAATATGGGGAACCGCATTATGGGGGATAAAATAATACGGTTTAAGGCGTTAGCTTCTAACAAGTTAAAATTGAAAAGTAGTAATGTGCTTAAGGGAATAGTCAGTGCATTAGATGCAATAGATCAGAGGCCTGCATACCTGTATGAGGATGAGCCATATAGTGGTGTTCTATTGTATGATCTGGGTCTGGACGAATATATTGAAGACCATATAAAGAAGGTATATAGCCTGCTTAAAAGCCATAATGTGAAAAAAGTGATAGGTGTTGATCCTCACACAGTTTTTATGTTGAAAGAGATTTATCCAAACTATATTGAGAATTACGATATCGAAGTAAAACACTATTTAGAGATTCTTTCGGAGAATAATGAGACTCTAAGAAAAACGTGCAAAAAAAGTCTTGATAAAGAGTTTGTAATTCACGATTCTTGCTACATGACAAGGGAGTTAGGGATTACCGAACAAGTAAGAGGGATTTCATCAAGCCTGGGTATCACTATTATAGAGACTGAGAATACAAAATTAGATACCGCATGTTGTGGAGGGCCTATTGAGTATGCCTTTCGTGACCTGACTGAGGAGATTTCAAGAACCCGCATACAAGAATTGGCCAATGTTTCTAAAAACATAATTGTTGAATGCCCCATATGCCTTATTAATTTGAGAAAATATGAAAAGGAGATGGGCATCAAGGTTTGGGACATGGGTGAACTTCTTTTTGAAGCATTATAAATAATATCAGATATTCGAATGGAGATTGCTTTAAACCCAATAAACCCCCGCCCGCCTCGCCTGAGCGAGAGCGATGGCGGGCAGGCAATAAACCCAACAAACACAAATATGAGCATAAAACAAATATTTGACGCAGGGGCAGATCAATATGACCAGCAAAGACGTATGGTAATTCCCTGCTTTAATGATTTCTATCAGACAGCAATTGATCTAATTCCATTTAGCAGATCTGATTCCTTTAAGTTCCTGGATCTGGGAGCAGGGACTGGCTTGCTCACGGCCTTTATTATCAGTGTTTTTCCGAATGCAACAGTTACTCTTATGGATCTTTCTGAAAAGATGCTCGAGAAGGCAAGAGAGCGTTTTTCATTGAATAAGAGGGTAAACTTTTTGATATGGGATTATTCTCATTCCACACTTCCCGAGGAATATAATCTTATTGTATCTGCTATGTCCATACATCATCTTTCTGGCGATGAAAAGAAATCGCTTTATCAAAGAGTGCTTAATGCCCTGAAATTTGAAGGAATTTTCATCAATGCAGACCTGGTTAAAGGAGAGACGGATAACATCGAGCAGAAATATCACGATATGTGGATGAACTGGATAAAAGAGGCTGGTCTCAGCAAGAATGAATTATTAAAAATTATTGATAGAATGCAATACGATAAACCTTCCTCTCTTAATATCCAATTACAATGGCTAAAGGAAATAGGCTTTCAAGATGTCGATTGCTATTACAAATATTTCAACTTTGCCGTGTATTCAGGCAGAAAACCTTCTAACATTTGGTAATTCATCGAAGGAAAAGAAAAAAATAGCATATGGTATGGAGTTGAGTAAACCACTTCCTCGTCCACAGAAGTTTTGAGGGTACAAGACTTATAAATTATTGTGATCTCAGGATTATGGAATTCCTGAAACGCGGCAATAATTGGGAAACCGGGGAGGTTTACTGATTCGTAATTCTTATTTTAGCTTAGAAAGGAGGCAAATGGAGTAGAGATAGTGTTTATCAGGCTAAGGTTTAAAAAAGTGAGTTTAAAAATTTAAAAAGGGGGTTTAAAAATGGATGGGAAGAAATTTGTTAGACTAGCAGTTAGTATTGGTTTGGTTGTTATATTAACCATATTTATGGCATCTTGGGCAGCAGCCAAATCACCAAAAAAAATAGTATGGACTTTTAATCAAATGGCACTGGGGAAATGGACAGATAATAAGATCCATGGCGAATGGCTCCCCAAGCGTTTGGCAGAAGCTACCGGGGGACGGATAGAGCTTCATGCGCCAATAAACCTGGTCCCATTACCGGAAGTTCTACATGCAGTTAGAGACGGCATAATTCAAGGTGCTTTTACTGGGACGCCCTATTATAGCGGCGAATGGCCTCTCGGTAGTTTCCATGCCATTCCCGGTGTCCTCAAGTCAGATGATGAATATCCGGCCGTTGGGAATGCTGTTGTATGGCCTTACTGGGAAAAGTCCCTCCGTGCTAAATACAATATTGTTCTTCTGGGTCTCACTCATTGGCCTGGTATTAACCTTTACTGTAACAAGCCAATAAAGACCATGGAGGACTTTAAGGGTAAAAAATTAAGAGGAATGGGCTATTATGATTCACTTGCCTTTGAAGAGATAGGTGCCGCAGGGATTTCCATTCCATGGGATGAAGCATTTCTTGCTGTGCAACGAGGTGTGGTAGATGGACTGGTGACTGGGCTTGTTGTTTATGACAGCATGGGATTCTGGGAATATGCCAAGTATATCAATAAATTTCCTATACATGGCTCTTCATGTGCAGCTTTCATTATTGCAAATGGTGAGGCCTTTAATTCGCTGCCTGATGATCTCAAGCCGATTGTCAAGAAAGTGTTTAAGGAGGCAGCAGAAAAGGTTACCAAAGGTAATATATCATTAGTTGATGCAAGCCTAAAATCTCTCCTGAAAAGAGGAGTGAAGGTAATTCAGCCATCCGATGAGCAGATTCAAAAATGCCTTGAGATGGCAAAAGGGGTTCGGTCAACATGGCTAAAGCAGTGTAAAAAGGCAGGCAGTCCTGAGGCACCAGAGATGCTTGAGAAAATAGAGGCATTTCTATCTGATTATCGAGCAAAAAAAGGTAAATAATGGCCTGAGGATTAGGGAGAGAAAGTGTATTGGATCGGATCATTTGGTCTTTTGGAGCTGAGAGGTTATGTTCTCAGCTCCAAAAGATAATAAACTAAGATTTGCTTCAACCAAGAGCTAAAGAGAATATGCCCAGGAAAAGAGAATCTGTAAATTTACTTTTGTCTCTAATAGAGAAGGTATCTCTGATTTTTGGTTACATCAGTGGTGGTTTTGCTTTCCTAATGATGTTCATTATTGGATATGATGTGGTTATGCGGCATATTTTTAATGACCCGACGATTTGGGCAGACGAGGTGTCTTGCTATCTTCTGGTGGGCATAGCATTTTTGGGAGCGGCTTACACCCTTACCAAGGGTGGACATGTTCGCATTGAGACATTGGTTGATAGATTGAGGCCAAAAACACGACAGCGTTTGGAGTTCGTAACCGATGTGCTCAGTGTGGTTTTTTTAGTGGTTTTTACGCGGCAGGCGTACTGGCTCGTCAAGGATTCATATGTTAGCATCAAAATTTCAGCCACCCTTTTACGCACTCCCCTTTACCTGCCTCAGTTATTGCTCGCTATAGGTCTGACGTGGTTATGCCTGGGATTACTCGCTCATATTTTGCGACGCACCATTCATCTGCAAGTACGGAATGGAGTGCAGAAAGTGATCACTAAGGAGACCGAACAAGAGAAAAGGGGTAACGAATGAATCTTGGCGTAACGGTAGCACTCATGGTTCTTGTGCTTCTAATATTGTTATTCAGTGGGGTAAGGGTTGGCTTTGCGCTGGGCATGGTTGGCTTACTTGGCTTGGTTTTTCTGCTTCCTGGGGTTAGATCCCCAGAACGTATGATGAGCAACCTTGCCTGGTCGGCGATAAACAAGTTTCCGCTCACACCGGTGCCATTGTTTATCCTTATGGGGGAGCTTCTTGTTCTAGCAAGGTTGAACGAAACGCTTTATGGGACACTATCTCTTTGGTTAGGGAATGTTAGGGGAGGTTTGTGTCATGCCACGACAGTATCCTGTGCTATCTTTGCTGCCATGTCCGGATCCAGCCTGGCTACCTGTGCTACGTTAGGCACAATAGCTGGTCCAGAGATGTTGAAGCGGGGCTATTCTAAAAGCATAACATACGGTACCATTTCTGCTGGAGGAACACTTGGCATTCTCATCCCGCCAAGCATAACCATGATCATCTATGGAAACCTGGCTGGAGTATCAATAGGACACTGCTTTATAGCAGGAATAATTCCGGGGATATTGTGCACTATCACCTTTATTATATTGGTGGATATTTGGGCTCGAATGAGGCCGAGCAGTATACCAGTTACAGAGCCTATCAAGATGGGCCTAAAAAAGAAATTGTTCAGCTCTGTTCGCATGATTCCGCCTATGGTAGTTATATTTTTTGTTTTAGGTGGTATTTATCTCGGAATTACAACCCCAACCGAGGCAGGAGCAATTGGTGCCCTTTGTGCCTTTTTTCTATGCTTACTGCAGAGAAATTTGAGTTGGAGCGCCCTCTGGAAGGTTTTATTGTCAACCGTTCGGACAACGAGTTTCATCATGGTTATTCTTGCCGGCGCTTCAATAGTAAGCTTTGTTGTACAATACTTGAGGGTGCCTGAGTTGCTCACAAAATCAGTTATAAACCTCGAAGTGTCGCCATATGTCGTTATGATACTGTTTTACATGCTCTATCTCATTTTGGGGATGCTGGTTGATCCAGTATCTATGATGGTCATGACTGTGCCTACTATACTTCCAACAGTTATAATGTTAGGATTTGATCCTATTTGGTTTGCAGTTGTAGTAACGCTTACCTGCGAGATCGGTCTGATTACACCTCCTGTTGGTCTGAATCTTTACATCCTGCGTGGTGTCAGTGAGGCACCGCTGGGAGAGATTGCGCTTGGAGCAGCGCCTTTTGTGATCACTTTAATTTTAGATCTGGCAATATTAACTGCCTTCCCTATTCTAAGTTTATGGTTGCCGCACCTTATGTGATGAGAATAGCGAGGTTGCTAAAGAAACACCTATTAAACATTATGGTTTATGACGAGAAAAAATTAAACAATAGCTATAAAAGTTGAGCTTTTTTGTAGCGGCAGCAAGCCACTCTTTAGGGAGGGGGCAACTTAACAACAAATAGAAGGGAGGTGAATCTTTAGATTTAAGGTGGAATCTGTAGCCAATTGAGTTTAAGACAATATCTCAATGTAAAAGATTTATAGAAAAAAGGAGGATTAAGATGAAAAAGTATAATTTAACATGTATTTGTATAGTTTTGTTATTCGTTGTATTAACCTTTATAGGGGGTTACTCTAAGGCTATAGCAGCTGAAAAGGCATGGAAGTTACAAATTCAGTCTTTTACGGTGCCAGGTAAGTATAATTGCATGTGGGAAGTTCCGGAGAAATTCATAGAACTTGTTAAAAACCATACCAACGGTCGAGTAGTTTGCAGTTTTCATACTGCTGGAGAATTCGTTGGAGCACGTGAAATATGGACTGCTGTTGCTGCTGGAAGTATTGAGGGTGGAACAACTTTGGATGTTTATCAAGGTGGAACGCACCCTGAATTTAACTTTGACGTGGGTGCTATCTGGAGCATTGATGAATACTTTAAGGTAATGCATGCAGGAGCGCTTGATATTTTAAATAAACAGGCGATAGCAGAGAATGTGAGAATTATAGGTACCTTCCCTCTGATGAATTATTACGCGGTTTCTATGAAGAGACAGAATGTCAAAACATTAGAAGACCTTAAAGGAAAAAAAATTAGGGGCATGGGAGGGGCAGCCAATATTTTCTTAAAAGAGGCCGGCGCAGGTAGTGTCACCCTTCCAATGTCTGAGGTTCCCCCAGCGTTGCAGACCGGTGTAGTTGCGGGAATACATACCGGTTGTGCTGGTTTGTATGCAATGCGTCTTTGGGATGTTGCACCATATTTCACTGCTACCCACAGCGGAAATTTTGGTTTTTTCTTTCTTATTAACGAGTCTATTTACCAGGAATTCCCCAATGACATCAAGGCAGGCATAAAGACTGCCCAACTAGAACTGGAGGAATTCTATAAACAGTGGGATGCAAAGTTTTGGAAAGAAATAAAACAAGACGTGGAGAAGAAAGGAATAAAATGGTATGACCTTACTCCCGAAGAGTCGCTCAGATGGAAAAAATTACTTACAAAAGCATCTGTATCTTGGGTTATGAAAAGAAATCCAAATCTGGGGAAAGAGTTGTTTCAAATTGTTGAAAAGGTTAGTGGACGAAAAGTGCTGCAATAGGATTTCGAAGATTAATTTTTGAAGCAGAATATAAATATAAACTGGGGGAGTAATTTTGAGAAGGAGACCTCTGGTTTGGCTGCTTTGATAAAAGCATTAAAAGTCAGGTCAGAGGGCTCCTTCCTATTGGTTGGCATATCAATTACGCCTCAAAAAGAGCGCGGTTGATAAGAAAAGGAAGATAATAATTTATGGTTTGGTATGTACAGTTACTAATTGTAGCAGTTGCGATTCTCACACTATTGGCGATGCGGATGCCTCTTGGTTTTGTTTTTGGTGTGGTTGGAGCCGCAGGGATACTTCTTCATTCTGGTCCTACTTCGTTAATGGCCATTGCCCAACAAATACACGACATGCTAAGTGATTTTGTGATTATAACTATCCCTTTATTCGTGTTAATGGCTGAACTGCTGTCTTCTGGTGGCTTTATTCCTGATCTGTACAATAGCGTGGAAAAGCTGACCGGACGTTTACGTGGGTCATTATCCATTGCCACCATTATTGCAAGCGCTATTTTTGCTGCTGTATGTGGCTCCAGCTATGTTACGGCTGCATCTCTGGGGCGAATGACTCTGCCCGAGATGCTAAACCGAGCCTATGATAAAAAGCTGGCTGCTGGTAGTGTTGCTGCAGGCGGGAGTCTCGGCATTCTAATTCCGCCCAGCCTCGCATTCGTTATTTACGGCTATATGAGTGGAGCATCTATTGCTGCTCTCTTTATTGCCGGTATTATCCCCGGGCTGTTACTGTCTAGCCTTTTTGTCTTGAGTATTTTACTGTTAACTATGATATTTCCCAGTACAGCAGGCATGGGAAAGAAGGTAAGCTGGAAAGAAAAATTCAGAGCTACATCCAAAATTAGTCCGGTGGTTATATTGGCTATTTTAGTGCTTGCCAGCATTTACTTAGGAATTGCAACACCCGCTGAAGCTGCTGCAGTTGGGAGCATTTTATCTTTGATGCTCTGCCTGCTTTACCGTAGGCTAAAATGGAGCATGTTGATTGAATCGCTCCGTAGGACAATTGCAGTAAGCGGATTTCTGCTACTTCTCATGTGTACGGCCAAAATATTGGGCTACATGATGGCAAGGGTCGGTATTATGTATGGACTCCAGGGCTATCTTTCCGTTTTACCCCCATGGTTATTCATCCTGGTCATCTATCTCACGATAGCAGTACTGGGCCTATTTCTGGAGGGAACAAGCATCATCGTGCTAACCACTCCTATTTTCGCACCAGCAGTTGGTGCAATGGGATTCGATCTCATCTGGTATGGGGTAATTTTGGTGTTATTCATTGAGATTGCATTGCTCACACCCCCAGTAGGAATGAATTGTTATATTGTAGCAGAGATAGGCAAGGCTTTGCATATTGAGCTTGAGGATGTATTCAAGGGAGTCGTCCCGTTCATTATTGCACTGGTGATTGCTGTAATTCTGATTACTTTAATCCCAAGTTTGACGCTATGGTTACCCTCAACCATGAGATAAGGAAATAATTGTTATGATTCGAGTTATTTATAGATGGTCGATTAAAACCATTGAGATAGTTTCAATTGTTGGTGTTTCGCTAATCGTTTTGGTTACAGCATACGAAGTGGTTTTACGTAACGTATTTAATAAGCCAACTATTTGGACTAATGAAATAACAGCTTATTTGCTTGTTTGGTTAGGGATGTTGGGGATAGTATATGCATACGATAAGGGAACACATATTAGCGTAGATTTCGTTTTTAGACGATTAAATGTATGGGTTCAAAAATTTCTTAACGTGTTAACGATATTCTTAATACTTACGTTTTCGGTATTCATATGTATTTATGGATACAAATATTGGTGGCTTGCATATTCAAAAGGATGGAGACATTTTGGTATGCTTGATGTTCCAATGAGCTATACACGGATAAGCCTTCCAATAGTAGGAATTCTCTTGGTTTTCCAGATTAGCATTGCAACATATGATAATATCTGCAATTTTTTTCTCGCCGTGAGGAAAAAGAAAATACAAAAAGATAATATCTTATGAACTCATAAAACGTCAAAATTAGCATATTTTGTCATTCCCGCGTAAGCGTGAATCCAAGATTTACAGCTGGTTACGAGTCTCATTTTGGTTTTTGTGTCAAAGATCAGAACTTTTTATTAAACCGTCAATATCTAATTCGGTCTTTTTTATCAGGTTAGCTTTTTTACTTTCTACTATATCAGCTCTATGGCATGTCCAATAATATTGAGGCAATTAAATCATAAATTTCATGATTCATTTGATAAAAAAATCTGTGATGTCATCAATGGATCTTGATGGAACCAATAAGCGAGGGGGATCTAATGAGTAGGCATACAATAAAGCCACTCATGCTTTCAAAAGTACTGAGCGAAAAAGGGCCCATGACATATTTAGCCTATCCCGGTCATACTATTATTCGCCCGTATGTTATGTGGTACATTCGTGTTGGTGATAAAAATGTCTTGGTGGATACTGCTATCGAGGCTGAAGATTATAGAAATTACCATCCTGGGTTCAACAACATGCCATTTGAGTCGGTACAGACCTTTGAGGAGGCCCTAGCAAAGGTTGATTGTGTACCTGATGACATCGATATTATTATCCAGACGCACCTTCACATGGATCACATTTATAATACTTCAAAATGTAAAAATGCGGTGATTTATGTACAGGAAGAAGAGTTACAATTTGCCTTACATCCACATCCGATCTTTGAAATTGTCTACCCAAGAGAGGTTATCAAGAACCTAAATTTTAAAGTTATCAAGGGAGATCAAAAAATTCTTCCCGGGATAACTGTAATGCTGGTTCCTGGGCACACACCTGGTGGTCAGGCGGTTGTTGTTGACACAAAAAAGGGAAAGGCCGTTATCAGCGGTTTTTGTTCCATCATGGAAAATTTTTATCCTCCGGAGGATGTAAAGACTAAAATATCACCTTTTGCGAGTTATCCGGTTATTGCCCCCGGGATTCATACAGATCTTTTTCAGGCGTATGAGAGTGTACTTAGAGTCAAACAGGTAGCCGATATCATAATACCCTTACATGACCCAGATATGGCAGAAAGGGATCAAATCCCATGACAAGTAGACTGTTTTCCCTGTAATAATAAATCTTTTAACGGTACGATCGAGAAATCATAAAGCCAGCACAATAAGTTCATTTAAGATGCAGATAGAGAGGAGAAGAGAATGGATGAAGAGAAAGAAAAACTGATTGAGGAAATAGAGGAGCAGGCTATTCAGTATGATATGGAATATATGGGTTGAACCCAATCGGTACTTGCAAGTTTGCAAGAGAAACTGAATATCGGAAACGAGGTTTCTTTTATGGCAGGTAGCTCCCTGGCTGGAGGGGTAGCCCGCCACGGTGAGACATGTGGAGCGTTAACAGGTGCAATCATGGCCATCGGCATGGTGGCAGGCCGGAAGAAAATAGAGGATGTTGATACTTACCAATCTTGTATGAAACTCGCCTACGAGGTCAGAGAGAAATTTCTTAAACGTGTGGGACACACCCTATGCGAAGAGATTCATAAAATCCTTCTCGGCCGCTCCTACCATTTGTATGATGATGAGGAGAGAGAGAAGTTCCACGACGATGGGGGTCATGCCAGAGAGGGATGCCCAGGAGTATGCGGTAAAGCTGCCAGAATCGCTGCCGAGATAATCCTGAGAGAGCAGAACAAGGTTGATTGAGGTTTTGGCCATGAGTTTAGAGGTGGGAGCTAAAAGCACTATTTGTTTTGAGATTCAGAAAAAGTACTAGGGAAGAGCTTTGATTTCAAGAGAGATGAGGAAGCAGAGGAATGGTACAAAGCGGGCGGATAAAAACATTGGTGATGTAAAGGCAATCCAAAGGAGGATTTGAGAAAGAAAATGCTCACTACAGAGGGCTTAATAGATTATGTATTTTCAGCGCGATATGAGAATTTACCGAACGAAGTAATAGTAGCTGCTAAACGGCTCATTATGAATACTTTTAGTGCGATACTTTGTGGGTCAGGAGCGGAAGGTGTAAGAGAGATAGCGGGTTTGGTTAAAAACTGGGGAGGAAAAGAAGAAAGCACGGTTTTTCTTTATAGTTCCAAAGTGCCTGCTCATGAGGCGGTTTTGGTTAATGCCACCATGGCTCGCGCGCTCGATTTTGATGAATTTAATTTACAGACAGGGATGCACACCGGTGCCACTGTTGTGCCGGTGGCATTAGCAGCAGCAGAAACCTGTGGTAAGGTTGATGGTAAAAAACTCATTACGGCTGTAGTTGTTGGCGCAGAGGTTATGTGTAGGATGCGTCTTGTACCTGATTTTTGCATAGGTGTGAGCGGGTGGGCAGGAGAGGTGTATGGAGCTTTTGGTGGCGCAATCACTGCTGGAAAGGTAATAGGGCTTACCAGAGAGAAGGTGGGGCATGCATTAGGATTGGCATATAGTCAAGCTGCAGGAAATGCGCAGCCGATCTATGATGGCACCTTAGCCACGCGACTACAACAAGGGCTTTCAGCACGAGCTGGGCTTTTGTCGACGATATTGGCAACAAATGGGATAACAGGACCGCAGAATTTTTTAGAAGGAAGAGCAGGCTTTTATCCAGTGTATTATCGGGGAATGGACTATGATATTAGCCGGCTTCTTGACAATATAGGTGAAAAATACGAGTTCATGAATGTCGCCACTAAACCTTGTCCGTGTTGTGGTTTTTTGATGGCCCCCATTGAGAATGTGATTGATATTATGCATCAAAATAATATGAATCAGCATGATATTGGTAAAGTTGTGGTTCGCGTCAACCAGCAAATGTATAACACTGTTTGCGCACCACCTGAAGCGAAATACCGACCACGAACCGCCGCTGATGCAATGTTTAGCCTGCCATATGTTGTGGGTACCGCAATCTTACGTGGTGATGTATCGTTGGAGGATTTCTCTGCCGATGCAATTACAGATCCCGAGCGCCTCAAGATGGCTGATAAGGTAGAAATCATAGTAGATGAAGACATTGACCAGGAAAGCAAGGAGTTAAATCTTGCCTTGGCACTGCATGAACTTGAGATTGAGACAGAGAGTGGACGACATTTTTCGCAGAAGATATACTACGCCAAGGGTTTTCCGCAAAAACCTATGACAATGGAGGACTTTGCTGAGAAGGCTCGAAAATGTAGTCATTATGCAGTAAAGCCTTTTCCTGACAGGAAGGTAGAAGAGGTCAAAGAACGAGTGGAATATTTAGAGAAACAAAAGGATATTGGTTATCTTACGAGGCTTCTATTTTAGTGAAGGGAGGTGATATTCGTTGACCACCCAGAGATGCGTGGATGATTACTAATGATAGCAATTGTTTATTTGCAGTAGTAACTAATAAGGGAAAGGAGATTTTATTATGTTATCGCTAAAAAGGTTGGGGATTTCGATTCTGATTTTAGGGCTAGTGTTTTGTATCGGTGGATTTCTTAATCCAGTTGCAGCAAAAACAGCTAAGCCGATAGTACTACGGACGGCCTATCCATCTGCTGACCGCGGTTTTGCACCTGAAATGATAAAATGGTGGGGATCAAATATTGAGAAGCGCACTGGTGGAAAAGTTAAAGTGGAGTATTACTGGGGGGGACTCCTCGGTACCAGTAAGGAGATGCTTTATTCGATTGAACGTGGAATCTGTGATGTTGGGGTAATTTTTCCTATGTACTTTGAAAAAGAGTTACCACTGGCTACTGTCAATACCTGTTTAATCGGTACGTTTGAGAATGATCCTGTCCTCACTTCGAGGGCGTGGTGGCAATTAGCCAGGGAGTTTCCTGAGATTTATGGTGAATGGGAAGCCCATAATCAAAAGCTTCTGATTGGCTGGGAGGTAGGCCCATATCTCTGGATGTCCAAGAAACCCATCAAGACCTTTGAGGATCTCAAAGGCTTGAAATGCGGGGTATGGGGAGGCAAAGGTCCTCGGGAACTCTTTAAAGAGCTTGGGAGCATAGCAATTGCTATACCGTCTGTCGAGGTTTATGATGCATTGGATAAAGGAACAATGGATGCTCGTGCTTGCACAACTCCAATGATGATTACCTATAAGTATTATGAAGTATGTAAATACGTAACTGATATTGGCAATGGAACTGCAGGTTCACCGGTTTATGCTATGTCGATTAACCTGGATAAATGGAAGTCAATACCCGCTGATCTCCAAAAAATTATTCTGGACGTAAGCAAAGACTGGTGGGGCTATTTTGAAAAGAGAGTAACTGAAACACAGGAGAAAGACCGAGTATTCCTTGAAGGAAAGGGCATGAGGTTTCTTGAATTTAGTGATGCAGATAAGACGAAGGTTCAGTCATTGCCCGTTTTTAAAAAATACAAAAATAAGTTCATAAAAAGAGCCAAAGGCAAAGAGCAGCTCGCGGAAAAAATCTACAATCGTTCCAAAGAACTGCTCAAGTAAGATGACAAATAGCAAAAAAGATTTGGGGGGGCAGCATGTATGCTATGCCCCCCGCTTTGCAAGCTTGAGTGCATCTGTTTAGAAAGGATGCCCATGTCTAAAGCAATCGCAGAAATAGTAAATTCCTCTATCAGAAAGATTAGTGAATTACTCGCAACACTGGCAGGCTGGGCTGTTTTTATCATGATGTGTGTTGTGGTGGTTGACGTGGTCATGCTTGCAACCCGTTTAGGTTCGTTACAAGTTGCAGTAGAATTGGTAGAGATGCTCATGATTGTCATCGTGTTTGGCGCCTTTGCCTACGCTGATATTTTGGAGAAGCATGTTACTGCAACAATGTTAGTCTCACGCCTTTCAACAAGATGGAGGGCTGTATCTGATGCCTTCAGCTATAGCATTAGTCTATTAATCTGCCTTGTATTCACATGGCAGATTATTCTTTATGCACAACGTATGACAGCCATAAGAAAATCTTGCCTCAGTTCTGATCTACCATATTATCCATTTACGTGGTTTGCTGTTATTGGATTTATTCTCCTGGACATGAGGTACCTCATTAGAATCGTGACCAATATTTACAAGGTCTTTACAGAGAGAGGATAATGTTAACGCCACCAATAGTGGGAATAATAGGTATTATTATACTGGTTCTCCTGATAGTATGGGGGGTTCCTATAGCCGTTAGCTCTGCAGTTGTTGGTTTCCTCGGCTGTGTTGTGCTGATAGGTTTCAAGCCAGCACTTGGCGTAATGTATTTAATACCGGTTGACAAGGTAGCAACGTATTCGCTGAGTGTCATTCCTCTCTTTATCCTTATGGGTATTTTAGCATTG
>Ga0233415_10000793_pt1 | contig 14266 bp, 14 predicted proteins | sample Na_anoxic_12_MG_FD_188631 | JGI IMG/M metagenome (GOLD analysis project Ga0233415, IMG submission 188631) | Seawater microbial communities from Saanich Inlet, British Columbia, Canada - Na_anoxic_12_MG | ecosystem: Environmental > Aquatic > Marine > Inlet | place: Canada: British Columbia... | reverse complement strand
ATTATAATAAGAAGCTAAGATAACAGGAATATCATAAATAATATATGCTGTTGTATCATCCATTACATTAGACATCATGAATTCTTCAAGATTTTGTTTAAATATAGCGGTTGTTGAATATTCTGTCCTTTCTCTTGCACTTTCAAAGAATTTAAAAGTAATATTTAATGTCCCTGATGGAACATCCACATAATCAATTGTTGTTGTAAATGTTCCACCTTCTGCTGTTATTGAATTGTCCATATCATATGGATCATTTCCAACTATTGTCATTTCACAAGATAGTCCAGAAAGATCTACTTCATCTGAATAATAAGATAATACAAAAAATGCAGTTGAGTCAATATTAGAAATTGTTAATTCATTAGCTGTTACTACAAAATCATCAACAGATTCATATGTAGATGTTGAAACAAGATCTGGAGTTACATTAATAGTCGTTACAACATAAGTATATTCTGCTGAAGTATTCATTGTATCAACAGTTAAATTGAATAAAGATATATAATCAGATCCATCAAATGGTATAATATCACCTCTAGAAATTGTAAGAGATGCAGTCGAATCTATAGAATGATAAATATTTTTAGTTGGGACTAAATCAGAATCAAACAATAAAGAAGTATATAATTGTATTTCATTTACTTTTAAATCAGATCTTTTCAAAACAGGAATTGTATTTCCAGCAAAAGGAACATCTGTAATAATAGTACTAATATTTTGATAATCATCTTCTGTTACAAGTCTATTTAATGATGTTAAGTTTGCTATAGCATTTGATCTAATATCTTGAGTACTTTCTTCATCAGTTCCACCAGTAGCTGGAGAAGGATTTATAACTGTATAATTTACAAGAGAATTATTTGTTGTTTCGTACATCCTTTCACCTGTTGTTATTGTTCCTGCAATAACATTTCCACCAGCCCCAAGAGTTTCTTCAATAGTTACATATACAGTTGAATTGGCATCTGGTTGGATTCCAATTAAACCATTACCAAACATTATATTTCTTCCATTAACAGTACGTCTTAAAACATAACCATAATCAGTTGCTGACATTAAGAAAAGACTATTAAATCTAGTATATGCTATTGCATTTTCTAATTCAGCACCTTGTGGTAAAATATTAACATCTATATTGGAAAGTTTACCATCCAAAGTGATTTCATGATCAGGAAATTGATATGTTTCTATATCAGAATCAATTTGAAATTCAACATTTCTTGATGTGTATTGTCTAACAGGAAGAACAAATTGAAATTGAACATCTGATGTACTATCAACAATAACAGGAAGATTATAAGTTCGTCCTGATAATGTAACTTCTACAGATACAGAAGATATACTAGAAACTGTTATATTTGTATCATAATATGTTACAAATGGTATGGAATCTCCTGTTTGAAATTTAAAACCAGAATCAAGATTTATATTAACTGGATATGAATCAAAAGTAAGAGGTATTGTAACCAATGCATTTGCTGACGCATAGTTTGCTTCTGATGGTGTATATCCAAGGAATGAGCTTAAATTGTAAATACTTTCTGGAAGTTGGGCTTGTGTTAAAAAGAACTCTTTATATATATTACTTTGATAAAATAAAATATTAGATGTCAGTGATGATAAAGAATCAATAACATAAGATAAGAATGATGTCTTTGTAAGATCAACATTCTCAAGTTCCATATAGTTTTTAAGCTGCTCAACTAATTGAGTTCTTATTGTATCTCTAGATAAATATACATCTTGTGAAATTGTCATAATTTATATCCTTTATAAAGAGAGCAGACCACTATTTTGATCGAATTGAAGTTGTAGCCTATCTTTTAAAGATGAGCTTTTAGATAACAAACGAGCTAAAATAATAGAATCAGCTATTGTATGAATAGTCTTATCATAATCAAAAAACGTATAAGTTTCTTCAAGCTGATCATCTATCTCTGTAGTTGTTCTACTTTGAAAAACCTTTAATTTTAATTTCCAAAATCGTTTATCAGTATTTGGATGTATTTCAACACCAGATACAACAAACAATGGATATATATCATTAGTTGGTTTTAAAAATTCTTGTTCAAGTTTGATGAAATCACCAGGTAATGGAGTTATTCCATATGTAGATGGAATGACAACAGTTGTCTCTTGATTTTTTATTTGACCTATATTTTGTCCATCAAATGCCGTAGAAATCTCATCTGGAAAATATATAGGCAATAGCAAATATTTATTATATTTAATACCAGAAAGATCTCCAATTCTTTCATAAGATCCATTTAGCATATCAGTGTTATCCCAAACGGTATTATCAGAATCAATATTCCAGTATGTTGTAAGAAATGCAATTGCATGTTTTGAATAGTAGTCATATACTAGATTTTGATAATCATGTATATAGCTATATTGTCTAGTCCAATTTTGCATTTGAGTCTCCCTTAAAATGGTTCATTTACAACTAAACGAAAACTACCTAATTCACCAGAATAATTAACATCAATATCAACAACAAATCCTTTTCTATTAGAAAGAAAGCTAACTTCTATATTAGCTATAGAAGCTCTATTATCATACATAGCAATGCGAGATTTTATTTCAGTTTTTATTGATGAAATTGTTTGTGTGTCGGCTGGATAAAAAACAAATTTTCTTAGATCACTTCCATATTCTGGATCGTCAATGTAACTTCTTCTTGGAGTCTGAAGTAAATGAGTCCAAGAAGAAGTTATAACTTCAAAATCTGTTAGATAATTGAAATCACCATTTGAAGACATGTTAGGACCGAAGTCAACAATTCTTCCAGCCGATCCACTTACTTTCTCTTTGAATTGGTCTAAAAGGTTTGCCATTATTAAGTACCTCCGGTCCTTTCTTTAATTAGTTTTTGTTTTTCTTCTTCTAGATCAGTTTTCCATTTAAGATAATCATGTAATCTTTGAACTGGCATGTTCATAACATCATCCCATGATTGTTTGCTTAATTCCATACATGAATAAACATTGTCATGTAAACTTGATCTAAATCTGTCTATTTTGCTACTCGCCATACAATGCACGAAAAAAGTTGTTAACCATATTAATGGTTATAACCTCCTCGTTTGAACAATGCTGACAAAATGATCTCATCTTTAGAGATACAGCATATTTTCCAAACTCCTCTTTATAGGTTTCAAAAATAAGTTTCTTATCCTTAGAAGGTAGAGAAAGATAAGCATCTAATATATCTACACGATCATCATATATAACAGGTTCTTTTTCAGCTTCGCCTGTTTGAGTGAACTGATCAATTATTAGGATGTCTGTTATAACATCAATAGTTGAACCAGGTCTAGATGATAATTCTCTTAAAGCTTCAACTTCATCAAATAAAGTTGGCTGTTTAATAATAGCTGTTACACCAGTAGTAAGTTTAAGAGGAACACTTGTTCGTTTGGATAATATTGGTTCTTTTCCTTCATATGGAAGAATATCAAATGTATCTGAAGCTTTTGTAGATACGGAATAATCTTTTTGACATGCTGAACATGTAATATCATAATTCCTTATTTCTTCATAAGTAATATGATATAAACCATATAGTAAAGCATCTCTATCTTTAAGTGTTACTGATTTCAAAAAAGAACTAAAGTCTTTAATCTTATCAGGTTTTTTGACTAGTAAATCAAAAAGACATTGATTTAGATGATCTGTTACTTTTGTAGGAGTAACAAGACTTCCCTTCAAATGTTCTTCCTCTTGAACTGTTAATGATCTGACAAAAAACGAATTCTTTGTCTGAGGTGTAATTACCTCATATTCAGGATACTTCACGTTAAATCCTTTGAAACCGGCCATATTTTAATCTCCTTTTATTCGATCTGTATTTTTATTTATTCAATTAGTACATTTAACTATATAAGCCTTGCACCTTTTGATGGTTCATTACCTTTAGAATCTCCCGAATTTCTTCCTGCGTCTGCTAATTTCTGTAACTTTTCTTTATATTTTTCAATTTTCAAATTGAGTTTATAAATTTGGTTTTTAGCAGATTCTGAACATTTTTCTGCATTTTTTGCTTTGTCACAATCACCCGATGCTTTCTTGATTAATTCAATTTTCTTCTGAACCATTTGCATTTTGGCTTTAATTATACATGCATCTCTATCTTGTGATATTCTTATAACTCCACATCTTTGTTTTGCTTTACTTAACAAAGCACCCAATGATCTCCATGCTATCCATAATGGAGCTGCGAAATATAATCCAAGAAGATTTCCAATAACTCCAGCTTCCTGAACATATTTAGAAGCTTCAAATCTATCTTCAATAACACCTTCAGTTATAGAATCAGGTTGTTTGATAACTGCTCCATCAAGCATAAAAGATTTTAATTGAATCTCAGATGCTTGATTTTGAACAAATTCCAATAGTTGTAATTTTGCAGCCTTTGGTAGTTTTGATTCAACTATCTTTTGACCAGCGATAAGCTTCAACACTTTATTTGTTATAGACATATTATATCTCCTATTGTCCACTGTATTTATCTATAGCTTCTTTAGAAGCAGCACTGTAAGTAGTAGCAAATGTCTGACACTTAGTTTTAACCCAAGGCTCATGCCATGCATAATCAACATTCATTTCAATTTCTATGTCAACTTTACCAACAGTTTCAACATCACTAGCCATCATATCTTGTGGATCTTTGCCTGGGAAAAGTCCATCGTAAGCTGCATAGTATTGAACAGTAGCTCCATCAGGTGAAGTGGTCCAATAATAAGCTAATCCAGCATATGTAGCCTTTGAATAATTAGCCTCTTCTCCATCAACTATTCCAGAAACGCCATATCTATAATCACGAATTAATTTAACCCATGCGTGCATAATAGACATAATTGGAAGATTATTCATTTCAAAGAATTTGAAAGAAACAGAATTTCCATAATCAATGTTTCCAGGTACTGACCATTTAGTTCCACCAGTTCCTGTGAATTCTACTTTGTTTAATGTTCCACCAGGTGGTGTAACACCAGTACAAGATGCTGCTAAGATTGATTTAATCTGTGCATCATTTAGAGCACCTGATGATTCATTTGCAACATACGCAGGTAACATAGCAGGTAGCTTATCAAACCACACTCCAAATGTACCTGTTACATAAGGTTCTGCTCCACCAATTGTGCTTCCAAATCTTCTACTCATGGTGTTATTAGCACCAGCTAGACCAGAAAAACTATTTTTTATTGCCATGATAAATATCCTCCTTGTAAGGTTTACTTACTTAACCATGATTTTCAATTTAATGTTAAACGTATTAATTTTATTATTTGTTCTCAAAAAAATCTCAAAACCAAGTTAATCTTTTTTAATTTGTTCTCAATTTTTTATTGATAAAACCATTGAGTTATATATATAAATAAATGATAGAGATACTTATGAATTTTTTTAATTTAATAATTTAAGGAGGTGAATGTGAGTAAAATAATTTATTGTAATTGTCCAGGTTGTGGGGAAAATCATAAGATTGAAAGACCATTTGGCGATCTAGAAAATAGATACAGTACAGCATATAAACAGTATTGTTCTAAATGCAAAAAAAGATCGGAATCATTAAAAATGATGAATGAGGTTACTTCATCGATACCAGAATTAATTAATAAATTTTCAGACATGAGGGATTCATTCGAAAGGTTTGATGATAATAATGTATTTTGGGAAGAAGATGATGGGGTAGTTGGAATGCCAGATGTATCTGATTCGATGACAATCAGACAGTTTGCGGAAAAAAATAGAGAGGAGATAGAAACCCCCTCTCTATTGTGGTTAGGTTAAAGATTAATGATATTACTTAGCTTTATCGTTTGCTACAGAAATAGATCTAAATTCTTTCATAGATTTTCCAATCTTTGAACTTAGCTTTCTGGCAGCAAGAGCTTTGACCTTACTTCCACGGCCATCTGCTCCAGCTTCTGCGGCTTCGATAAAAGCTTCCATATCGGCTTTAAGAGCGTCAACCTGTGCATTGTAGCTTTCAGTTACTTCAGACATAATGTATTTCTCCTTTCAATTAAGTTAGATTTATATTATGTTCTCACTTATTGTGTCGAAGACCTATTTCAAAAATGGAGAAAACATGGGATCAACATCATATAGATATAAGAATATTTTTGAACGAGAACAAACAACTAGGATATGTCAAGATTGTAAAAAACCTATAGATAAAATATGGAAACTTGAATATCGCATAAGGACATTTAAAGGTAAAAAAGAAAAGGAGCTTCTTTCAAGGATTGTTGAAAGAGATTCATATTTAACATGTGATAAATGTGGACAAAAAGCACGACCAAAAATATACAATCCTTGGGAAGATGCACAAATGATTAAACAATTTTAGGAGTATTTTATGAAAGATAAAGATTTGAAAGAGATTAAAAAAATTAATGGTGTATTAGTTGATGCTTTGAATGCAACAATTGCATTGTCAGCTAAGTTGGATAAAGTAAAGGAAGAAGCTAAATCTCATATTAATCCAGTTAATATGAATTTAAGTCCATTCATTGAATTACAAGAACAGGCCATTCAAAAATTAGGTCTTCAAGATTCATTGGATTTGCAATTTTATTCATGGCCTAGTCAAGATAAAGGGCAGATACATGCATTTTTTCATAAACCATCAAAAGTAGCAGCGATATATTGTGAAGGAGAATGGAAGTTGGAATCTTTAAATGAAGGTCCTATTATGAATGGGATCTAATATGAAAGGAAATGTGAATGGCGAGTATTAAGAATGTAGTTGAGCAGATATGTATATGTTTAGCAAATATATCTGATGTAAAACATGAACTATATAAATCAGGATATACGAGAGCATATGACACCGCTGAAGGATTGTCAATTGATGAACTATATAAATACTTTTTAATTAATAGAATTAATGGCCAAGAACATATAAGTACAATTATTTCATCATTTTATAAACAAAACAAAAAATTCTTTGTAAAAGAAACTATCAACAAAAAGCATTATTATTGTCCGACACATCCAGAACATTTGGATGAAATCGGAAAAGATTATCTTAATCAGAAAATCAGATTCTATACATCAAAAAACGGAAGTAAAGGAAAAGGTTCATCATTCAATAGATTTTCTGAAAATGCATTTAAACAACTTTTAAACTTTCCAGATGGTTTACTAGATCCAACAATTCTCACAAAATCTTTTACAGATGTATCACAATCAACCACACCAAAACTTCTTAATCATTTTTATAAAACATATGGACCTGATGGTCATGGTTATGTGTTAAGATGTAAATGGAAAAGAAGTTATTTGTATAGGATAAATAGTCAACTGAAAACAGCAGATATAAAAGATTTAGTAAATGCTGAATTCAAGTTACATCCATCAACAAAAACATGTACATTGCCTGATATTTGGTGGTATACCATGTCGGCATTTATGTTACTTAAAAAAACAGGTGAATTTACATATAAAGAATATAAAAATTATACAGAAATTGCTCAATCAGCAACACTGAAACGACTAAAGGAAATTTATAATATATGGGGTCCAGATGGTTTTGGAGTTTTAATTAAAGAAAATAAAACTTTAAAATTCAGTAATCCTCTTTATAAAGAAATTCCAACAAAAGAATTTTTACGAAAAGATTTTGATACAAACATTTTACAACTCGAACATCAATCTCCTGTATCTAAAAATAATAATGATAAATTGGATGAAATAAATATTGATGTTCCAGATCCAATTGAATGTGAATTTCAATCTGATGGTAATATAGTTCCTGATATTCAGATCAAATCACATGAAGGATATTATAAAATATCCATAACCTTTAAACGAATATAAATCGTTGTATGTAAATTATAATCTTTAACCAAACTCACTAATATATGGAGGGATATTTAGAGAGTTACATTGTAGTTAAGTGAATTATTGAATCGTTAATTTAAATTGAAAAGGAGAAATACATTATGGGATTAGTACTAATTGCAATCATATTAGCAGTTGTTGGTGTATTAGTTTATATGTTTTTACCAAAACAAATCAACCATAGTAAAATCATAAGGATCGGAGTTGTATCAGGCTGTTGTTGTCTTTCAGTTCTATTACTTATTTCTACATCATTTGTTATTATTGATCCAAATAAAGTTGGTCATCTAAAAAGGATTTATGGTGGTTCTGCACTTCCAGCAGGTAGAGTACTTGCACTTCCTGGTGAAAAAGGTCCTCAAGCAAGAATCCTTGGACCTGGATTTAAATTTGAATTCTTGTTAAATGTTCTATATGATGTTGAACAACTTGATATGGTTACTGTACCGAAAGGTCACTATGCAATACTAACAGCTAAAGATGGAGCCCCTTTAAGAGATGGACAATATATAGCTGATGCATGGCCTGAAGGTGAAGAGGCATTGATGCTTGATGCAGTTTATGCTATGGGAGGCGATCTAGAAGATGATATAAGAAGTCCTCGAATTCAAAAAGGTCCACAACTTACAGTATTAACACCAGCAGAATATAGGATTAATAGATATTTATTTAATGTCGATACAAATCATAAGGCATTATCAGTAGAAGCAGGATATGTAGCAGTAATCAAATCAAATGTTCAGGAGAATATGGATGCAGGCCCTATATTAAATGACGATTTAGAAGGTCTATCTGTCCCTCTTGTAGAAAAAGGAGCTATTGGAATTTGGAATGAACCTGTTATGCCAGGTACATGGTATCTTAATGAAATGGCATATCAACATACAATGGTTCCTACAAGAGTTCAGACTTTTTCTTATGAGGGAGGCTATTTAAAAAGCTCTATTGATCTTGATGTTGATCAGGAAGGAAATATTACTCAAAATAGAATTTCAGATGATATTGTCACACCAGAAACAGCAGCGGATACAGCAGTATTTTGTAAAGTTGAAGGATGGTCTGTTCCTCAAGAATTAAGGATACTAGTACAAATAGATCCTGAAGATGCACCATTTGTAGTAGCATCAGTTGGAGGAATACTTGAAGCAGAAAATAACATTGTTACACCTGCTGTAAGATCTGTTGTAAGGAATGTAATTGGAAGAGCAGTTGATGAATTTGATATTGAACAATCAGAAGTAGATACATCAGAAGTAGATACATCAGCAGAAGAACTTGGGACAAAAGTACTTGATCTTATTGAAAGAAGGAGTGAATTAGAAGATAAGATTGAAACAGAACTTAGTCCTGAAATTTACAAAGCTGGAATTAATCTTAAAGAGGTAAGATTAGCAGAACCTGCTATTCCACCAGAGCTATTAGTAGCTAGACTTAGAGCTCAACTTGCTGATCAACTTATAGCTGCATATCAGAAAGAAGAATTGGCACAGGAAGAAAGAAAGAATGTTAAAAATGCTCAAGCATTCGCCAATAGTCAAGATCAGTTAGTACAGGTTGAGGTTGATGCTACCAATGCAGAGAAAAGAAAATCTCAACTTAAATCTGAGGGTGAAGGTCAGAAACTCCGAGATCAGGAAATAGCTCTTGGACAGAAAGCTTTGGTTGCAGTTCTTGGTGAGGATAGAGTTATGCAGATAGAAATGCTTAAACTTATTCTTGATGCAGCAACAGAAAATCCAGACATAGTCAAAGTTTCAAATGTTGTAGTAGGTGGGAACAGTAGTGGTTTAGAAGGTGCCGCTGCAATCCTTGGAAATAGTAATTTACTTCAAGGTTTGACAGTAACACAAAAGTAAATAGAATAACGTAAAAAGTAAATAGAATAACGTAAAATCTCCCTGTAACCTTATATTGGTTACAGGGAGATTTTTTTTGCTTATTTTTTCTATAAAAACTAAACTATTTTACAAAGAAATTAAGTTCAATTTTTTCTACTGTTCTAGTAGGTTCAAGAATAATATCAACATGGAAAGTCTTTGATTTCAATTCATATGCAGTTGCTCCAACAGTAACACTGTATGAATAAAGACCTCTAGCTTGTTTGATATTTTCTAAGAATGCAATTATATCTCCAGAAACTGAACTCCAAGTAATTGCATCATTTTGTTGATAGATAAAAGCTCTACAATATTCTGATAAAGCTCTTTGGATATAAAGTACCAATCTAACTATATTAAGATCCTGAAGGGCACTTGCCTTGGATTGAGTAGTAAGCTGACCCCAAGGAGTATATCCTTCATTAAACTTAACAATTGGATTGATCTGTGAAAGATAGAATTGATCTCTTTGTCCCTGTCTTGCATTATATCTTAGTTCCTTAATAGAATCTATAGAAGCTCTATCGAAACCAGCAGCTGCCCACCAAAGATCAGCAACATTATCATTTCTTGGAAGAAGATATGCCATATGATAAACAGGAGAAACCCATATATCTTGACCAGTAAACTGATCATATACCTTATTATATGGTTCATATAATGCACAATAATAATTATTGAAAGTATGAGTGTCTGTTCTTGTTGAATCTGCAAGAGTATAACTTGCATTATCACCATTATCAAGAATAGCAACACAATCTTTTCTTGTTTGGACTAAAGAGCTAATTTGTGATTTTACATCTGAAGGATAACCACAATCAAATACAAGAGAAAAATAAACATTCTCTGTATCAAGAACATCAGCTACATCAGTTCCATCAACTGGACTATTTAATGTTCCAGCATATGCTTGAACAAGAGCTTGCTTTCCATCACTTTGAGAGAAATTTCCACTAGAAATAAAAGATCCATCAGAACCTTTTCTTAAAGGAAGTGGCTCAGACGATGTAAAAGCTTCAGAAATTTCTGTATAAAATTTCTTGATTGTATAAGTAACATCACCACTTTCATCAAATGTTGATGTATCGCCTGATGCTGTAATCCAACCAGCAGATCCATTTGCAATTACTCTGTTGTCATATATAGAAACAGTTACATTATCATCACCACTTGCTGCTCCTAACCAACCATATCTCTTATTTCCTTTTGCATCAATTGCAACAACACAATAAGCATAAACAGTTCCAGAAGTAGTTTCCCAATCTTCAAAATCCTGCTTGTTATCAGTTAATGTTACTACACCAGTACCATCTGTTCCAGTTACAGTTACATTACCAATATTTTGATCATATATTCTTACAAGTTGATCATAACCTTCAGTGTAAGCACCAGAAGCTAATTCAACCTCTGCTCTTAAAACTGATGAATAAGATGCAAGAATATTTTCAATAAATATTGAATCACCACTTGAATCAACAGCGGTTGGATCAAATGATATTTCAAATGATTCAATTATAACATCAGAACCATCTGATTGTCTTTCATATATATCTAATACATAGACACCATCTAAAAGAGGGTTTGAATGAGTTACAATTCTGATTCCTAAAGCATTGTAGTATTCACCTCTACCAATTGGTCTTAAAACACAAAGTGGATAAGTTGTTCCAGTTTGAACCAATGCTGTTTTAAATTCAGATGTTGAATTAGCACTTGTACTTGCTACATATGAAACAGTTATTGCAGCAGTTGCATCTGTACCACTAAAAGATCCATTAATTTGAAGATTTGCAAATGCTGCATCATCAGGCATGGCTCTCATGAAATAAAGAGCACCAGATTCGCCAAGATAATTATAAGCACAATACAAACCTTGTCCATAGTTTTTGCCATATTCAGTGATATTTGGTTCGCCAAACTCACTTACCAATTCAGCCCTTGAGCTGATAAATTTTAAGGTGTTGTCCTCACCTTTCTTAGTCAGAGCTGGTATAAAAGCTATTGTACCAGGTATTGCCTGAACATAAGAAGACAAGTCGGTAATTTTAGAATAAACACCTGGACTTGGATTTGAAGCCATAATAAATTCCTCCTATCATATTTTTTAGATTTTAAACATTATTAAACCAAATCATTTTCTACATATTGTTCCTTTCATTACAATCTAAAAAATAGATATCCTTTATTTTGTTATACATAAACATACCAAATGAATAGTAAACTTCTACTACTATCCTTAACGATTGATGCAAATGTAACTCTAGCAAATAGTTTAAATGGTCCAGCAAAACCATCTGCTTTACTTGAAGCTAAAAATAAACCAGCTTCATTTATTAAACTATCTCCAGTATCTAAGAGATTTGCATCATCTGTTCCTAAAGTAACACTGATCTTTGCTTTAAGCCATCTACTATCTGTATCAACATCTTGTTCAAATTCAATTGTATCTGAATCGAATGGATGATAATAACCATCATCAGAACAATTTGCATCACTAGAGTTGATTAAAGTTGCAGAAAGAAGATCAGTTTCAGTATTTTCTGGTGCATCTGGATTTAATGGATCGCCAACATCGGCTCCACCAGATCCTACACCAAACCAACTAATAAATTGATCATGTGTGGTAGCTGTAACTGATGCATTATTAACTGCAAACAATCTTTGAGCTATCCATTCTCTTCCTTGATAAACAACTAGATTGCATTTTCCATTTAATTGTTTATTTCCATCTTTATCAACCTCATATATTTCGACATATCCTACAGGCTTTCTTCGTGACTCATGTTGTGTCATGTCAGCTTTTAATACATCGCCATATTTATCTGTTGCTTCTATAACAACTGATGGTTTTTTATTTTCTTTATCCATATTTATCTCCTGAAGGTGAAAGTCAATTTCTTTTTATTTTGTTCTCAAAATAAAATCAAAGGGTAGCAAATTATTCTTTGATATAAATTGTACAAAGATCTGAACCATGAGGTGAATCATAATATTGTCCTTCATCAAAATCTGCAAATCCACCTGCTGAAACTTCTGTTGCTACCCACTCTTCTGAATTGTATTCAAGAACTGGACCATTTGATATTGATTCAGTGTGAGATTGATTAGATAAAGTTGGAGATCTGTGCCAATCAATATTATCTTCTGCAAATGGGTCCCATACAATAGAAGTCAATACAAGATTATCAGATACATCAGTGTTTCCATAAGCATCACTTCCACTTCCATAATATGGACATAATCCTGTTTCTTCTAAAAGTTGAGACATCCAAGGAAATGTAATTTCATCATCCCATCTTAGATAATCTCTTAAACTATATACAACACCAAAAGAACTCAATCTTGATCTATATGGTTTGAAGAAATTGATTATATTTTTGACATCATCTCTAATGCCAAACCCCAATGTTGTTGTAATTAATCTTGGTATATTACTATATATGTTAGATGAAATCCATAAATCTAAAGAATCTGTCAAATATGTAATTAAATTTGTTTCATCTTCATTTAAAAAATAAGTCTCTATTGTATCATATAAATCTGGCTCAATTACTTGAAGAATAGTTCCTGCTGTTGTAGTATCTCCATGAAGAAAATGACTAGCATTTGTTTCATTCCAATCAGTGTTAATACTTTCAAAATGAGCTTTTAAACCATCTCTAGTTGTTGGAATGGTTGCAACAGCAGTTTCATATTCAGTTAAAATGTCATCCAAATTTGTTAATAAAGGAGGAGAAGCACCATCATCTTCAAGAGTTCCAGTATAATATATATGATCAATTGAACTATGTGGAGCAGGTGATCCATACATTCTTTGAAATACATAAGTCCATGCTAAATATAATGTTAAGAAATTAGTTTCAATTCCCATTCTAGGTATAGAAACAGTCTCTCTTAATTCTAATGAAGTATTATATCTATCATATTCATATTGTGCAACTCTAGAAAGAATACCCATAACAGCATTTAATCTATCTAAATTTGCTGCAAATGACATAGAAAAATATGGACTCTTTGAAGGCAAATTAATTTCATTCGCAGAAATTAGATCTTCTATTTGTTGAGCCGTATATAACCAATGTGGATCAACATTTGTCATGGAAGCATATGGAATATCTTCTTCAATCAGTGATTCAAGATTAACACCCAATGCAGATTCTCTAACAATTCTTGGTCTGAAAACTAAATTTCCAGCATTATTTTTAATCAACCAAAATTCAACTAAACTTGAATCACTGTATCCATAATAATCAAGAACATCAACTAATGTTTCAATCGTTCCTTTACGTTTATAAAAATTAACAAGATCTAAAAGGAAGTTCGCTTTATTTTCTCTTGGAAATAAATTATAACTATAATTATATCCAAAACTTTGAAGCAATTCATCAATATGTTCACTAGGTAATGAATATACATTGGATGCATCTCTAGAAACTTTAGATAATGTTTTTAAAGATGCATACCAATCAATAATTAAAGATCGCAATCTATTATAATCATCAGTTACATAGACACATTGATCTAATACATTTT
>Ga0233415_10000791_pt1 | contig 14282 bp, 18 predicted proteins | sample Na_anoxic_12_MG_FD_188631 | JGI IMG/M metagenome (GOLD analysis project Ga0233415, IMG submission 188631) | Seawater microbial communities from Saanich Inlet, British Columbia, Canada - Na_anoxic_12_MG | ecosystem: Environmental > Aquatic > Marine > Inlet | place: Canada: British Columbia... | reverse complement strand
ATATAAATTATTTAGTAGTTTACAATTATATGATAGAATAGAAATAGGGCAAAATACTTATAAAATAAATTCAATGACTACAAACCTAACAACTGGTAAAACAGAATTTGAATTATTAAATACTGATTTATGATAAAAAATATATTAGACTTATTACAAGAAGTAAAAGGTGAAACGGAAAACATACGTATTGCACAAGGTAAATATGCTTTACCTACAAATGTTAAGAATGGCTACAAACTAATGAAACAAGTATGGAAAAAATAAATTTAGAATTACAAGCAAATACTAAAGAAGCACAAAAAAATGTTGATGACTTAAATAAAAAAGTTAAAGATACGGGCAGAAGTGCGAGAAAAGCTGGTAAAGATTTATCTGCTGGTATGCAAATTGGTAATGAAGCAGTAAGAGGTTTAGACAGATATACTGGTGGTTTAGCATCTAAATTAGTTGCAGTAGGTAAAGCAGCAAAGTTAAGTGGTAAGGCAATGAAAACTGCATTAATATCAACTGGTATTGGTGCTTTAGTTGTTGCTTTAGGTTTAGTTGTTCAGTATTGGGATGATATAGTTGGTTTAGTTGATGGTGTTAGTAGTGAACAAAAAGATTTATTAGAAACTACACAAAAAACTTTAGATGTTCAAGAACAACAATTAAAGTCAACTGGTCAAATGGAAAACACTTTAAAGCTACAAGGCAAAAGTGAAAAAGAAATTAGAGATTTAAAAAGGCAACAAACCGATGAAATAATTACATCTACTGAATTATTATTAGAGCAGCAAAAATCACAGAAAAAAGCACAGGTTGAAGCTGCAGAAAGAAACAAGTCTATTGCTATGGGCATTATTACATTTCTTACTGCACCTATTGTTATGATACTTTCAGTTGTAGATGCTTTAAGTGCTGCAATGGAGAAATTAGGTATAATAGATGAAGCAACTAATTTAGCAGAAGGTTATGTTGAGGGTGTAGCAGAAATGCTTTTTGATCCAGAAGAAGTTGCAACTAAAGGTGATGAAACTATTAACGAAACAGAAAACAAGTTAAGACAATTAAAAAATACAAGGGATGGCTATGCTTTACAAGATAAAGCAGATGCGAAGAAATTTGCAGATGAAAAAGCACAAGATGAAATACAAGCAGAAAAAGATAAAGCAGCAGCACTTGAAAGTATAAGGAAAGCATTAATAGATACAGAAGATGAAGAACGTGCAGAAAAGTTAAGAAAAATAGGTAAAGATTATGATGAGCAAATAAGATTAGCTGAAGAATATTACGGAAAGGATAGTGAAAAAGTTTTAGAATTAAGAGCAGCAAGAAAATTAGCAATAGATGAACAACAAGTATTATTTGATGAACAAGATAAAGCAAAAGAACAAGCTGATTTAGATTATTGGGCAAATGAAAGTGATAAACGATTAAAGAAAGATAAAGAAATATCAGATGCTGCTATCAAAATAGCAGAAGAAGAATTTAAGGCAAAACAAACATCTTTAAATGGTTATGCAGGTGCGTTACAAACAATAGGTGGTGTATTAGGTGAAGAAACTGCTGCTGGTAAATCATTAGCAATAGCATCATCATTAATAAATACTTACGCATCAATAACAGGTACATTAAAAGCATTTAGTGGTGTACCCGTACCGGGTTATGCAATAGCACAAGCAATAGCAACTGGTGTTGCTGGTTTTGCACAAATTAAAAAAATTGCATCTGTAAAAGTACCAAGTGGTAGAGGTGGTAGTGCATCAGTACCAAGTGGTGGTGGTTCAGCACCAGCAACTGAAAGTATACCACCAGCTTTTAATGTTGTAGGTGCAAGTGGTACAAATCAATTAGCAGATGCAATAGGTGGTCAAACGCAACAACCAACAAAAGCATACGTAGTTGCAAACGATGTAACATCAGCTCAATCTATGCAGAGAGCAATAATCGAGGGTGCAAGTATAGGATAAACGCAAAATTTAAAATTAAAAACGTTATATAATTATGAAAATAATAGAACTTATTTTAGATGAAGATCAAGAAGATGCAGGAGTAGAAGCAATATCTATTGTAGAAAGTCCAGCTATTGAATCAGATTTTATTGCTTTAAAAGACCAAGAAATAAAATTAGCAAAAGTAGATGGTGATAAAAAAATCTTAATGGGTGCTTTGTTAATACCTAATAAACCTATTTATAGAAATGGTGCAGAGGGTGAATATTACATTTACTTTTCTAAAGATACAGTACAAAAAGCATCACAAATGTATTTAAAGAATGGCTATCAAAACAATAGTACATTAGAACACGCAGAAACTTTAAGTGGACTAACACTTGTTGAAAGCTGGTTAGTAGAAGATGAAGTACAAGACAAATCAAGAAAATACGGACTTAATGTACCAGTAGGTACTTGGATGGGTGCAGTAAAAGTTAATAACGATGAAATATGGCAAGAATATGTTAAAACAAATAAAGTTAAAGGTTTTTCTATTGAGGGGTATTTTGCAGACAAAATGGAAGCACCTAATGACAAAATTAAAGAAGAGTATTCAAAAGATAAAAGTGATCAAGAAACATTAAATAAAATCATAAATATATTGACCAATGAAAAATAACATTGAAAAGGTATATGGTAAACTACCTAAAAAAGTAAACTTAAAAAATCATAAAGTAGATTTAGAAAGTGCTGAAGAAATTAAAAATTCATTAGAAAAAGCAGATGCAAGTTGGAGTTTATTAGATAATACTTTAAATGATTGGGTAATAAAGTATATAGACTTACTAAATGAAGTAAATTCTGTTGTAAACCTATATGATAATTGGGCAAACGATAGAGATAGTTTAGAAAATTCTATGATTGGTTTTGAAGAAAAAGCAAATGAATTAGGTGTAAACCCTATGACTTTTGAGGGTTTTCAAGAAGCAAGTTTTACAATTGGTGTATTTGAACAAAACACAGAAGATATAGTTGATACAATTAAAATAATTAAAAGCATACCACAATTATAAATAAATAAAAAAATGAAAAGTAGATTAGAAAAAGTATTAGATAAAATGCCTAATAAAAAGGTAGATTTAAAAGCACATAAAGTTGATTTATCACTTGTTGATGATATTAATAATGAATTAGATAGTTTTGAACAAGCTGAATCAGAAGCATCATATTTAGCATACGAATATGGTGATGAAATTATTGATGCCTTTTATGAATTTAGAAGCAAGTACTCATTAGATGATTATATTATTAATGGTAACACAAGATATTTAGAAGAATCAGCAGAAATATTAGCAACTGCATTATCTGAATTACAAACTAAAGCAGAAGAATTAGGTATTGATCCAAATGAAATTTTATATGATTTTGATGATATAAAACAAAGAGTAGATAACGCACCATCATTAAATAGTGATGCAAAAGAAAAATATCGTGAAGTTATAAAATTTAATGGTGATAATGATTTTTGGAAATAATGCCAAGAAACAACAAAAATAAAACATTTATACCAAGTAGGTCATCACCACCTGCTGGTTCATCACGTGCTTGTTTATGTTGGGATAGTAACAAGTATTCTATTGAATGTTGTGATGGTTCTATACACGCACAAGGCATAGGAGTAATAACAAGAACAGACTGAAAACGCAAAAAATAAATTAAAAATCGTTATATAAGTATTATGAAAGCAACCAAAATGTTAAATGACATAAAAACGCTTCTAAACATCGAGGTAAAACTTGAAGAAATGAAGTTAGAAAATGGTACTGTTATCACAACAGAATCATTAGAAAAAGGCAACGAAGTATTTATCGTTACTGATGATGAAAAAGTAGCAATGCCAGTAGGTGAATATATCCTTGAAGATGGTAAGTTATTGATCGTAGAAGAAGAAGGTATCATTGCAGATGTAAGAGATGTATCTGATGATGTACCAGCTAAAGAAGAAACTGAAGATTTAGAAGAAACTATTGAAACGGAAGTACCAGAAGAAGTAGCATCAGAAGTTGAAGCAATAGTTGAAGCAGTAGTTGAAGTTATTGCACCAGTTATTGAAGAAGTAAAATCTGAAATTGAAGAACTTAAAAAACAATACGCTTCTTTAATGGATGACAAAGAAGAAAAAGTAGAAGATAAGAAAAAAGAAGATTTATCTGCTGCTACAAAACCAATTACAAGAAATTCAGCACCAAAATCTAACAAAACTAAAGTAGAGTTTGGAACTGGAAAATTCGCAACAACTTTAGATAGAGTATTAAATAAATTAAATAAATAAAATAGAAATGGCAAATTTAAGAAAAACAAATCTTGCAACTACTGTAAATATCACTACAACTTATGCTGGTGAATTTGCTGGTGAGTATATTGCAGCAGCTTTACTATCTGCATCAACTATTGATGATGGGGGTATTACAGTAAAAGCAAATATTGCTTACAAAGAAGTATTAAAGAAATTAGCAACTGGTTCATTAGTAAGTCCAGCAAGTTGTGATTTTACACCTAATTCATCTGTAACATTAACAGAACGAATTATACAACCAGTAGAATTACAAGTTAACCTACAATTATGTAAGTATGATTTTGTGAACGATTGGGAAGCACAACAAATGGGGTATGGTTTAGGTCAGTCATTACCACCTAAATTTTCTGATTTTATGATTGCACACGTAGCAGCAGAAGTAGCACAAAATACAGAATTTTGTATTTGGCAAGGTGATACAGCAGCAGGTACTAACAATTCATTTGATGGGTTTGAAAAACTAATTGCAGCATCAGCAGCAGCAGGTGATATTCCAGCAGCACAACAAGTAGCAGCAGTAGCTGGTGGTTTAGATGCAACAAACATTATTGCAGAATTATCTAAAGTAGTTGATGCTATACCAGCTTCACTTTACGGAAAAGAAGATTTATTCTTATACATTGGTTCAAAAGCAGCTAAATTCTATGTACAAGCATTAGGTGGTTTTGTAGCAGCAGGTTTAGGTGCAAATGGTGTAAACAATATGGGTACACAATGGTGGAATAACGGATCACTAACTGTTAATGGTGTTAAGATTTTTGTATGTCCGGGAATGTCAGATAACAAAATGTTTGCAGCAACAAGAAGTAACCTATATTTTGGAACTGGATTGTTAAACGATACAAATTCTATTAAAGTATTGGATATGGCAGATTTAGATGCTTCAAACAATGTAAGAATGGTAATGCGTTTTACATCAGCAGTACAGTTTGGAATTGCTGAAGATTTAGTAGAGTACGCTTAAAATTAATTAATCAATAAAATAGGGTAGGTAGGTCATCTACTTACCCTTTTTTTTTAAAAAAAATATAAATAACGCTGATAGAAGTGTAACTACTTGATAATCAGCATAATACAAAAACCTATGTCTTGTTTATTAACAACTGGAAGAAAAATACCTTGCAAATCAGCGTTTGGTGGTATTAAAAGAGTATATTTTGCTGATTACGGTGGTATAACTGCTGTAACAGTAGATAGTACAACTAAAGAAGCTACATTAACTGGTAGCCCAACGTGGTTTGAATTTGATGTAAAAGGTAATTCATCTTTAGAAACTACTGTTACAAGTAGTAGAGAAAATGGAACTACATTTTATACACAAACTTTAAACTTAACACTAACTTATTTAGATGCAAAAACACAATCAGAACTACAAACACTTGCAGTAGCAAGACCATATATTGTAGTTGAAGATTATTACGGTAATAGTTTCTTGTGTGGGTTTGAAAATGGAATGGAATGTACTGGTGGTACAGTAGTAACTGGTGCAGCAGCTGGTGATTTAAGTGGTTTCACACTTACCTTTGAGGGTATGGAAGAAACTGCACCTTACTTTTTAGATGCAGCAGTAACACCTGATGCAACTCAAATAGATCCAACTGCATAGTTTTAATTTTAGTTAATAAATTAAGCATCCTTTATAGGGTGCTTTTTTTTTACAATATAATTTCTACAAATTAGGTAATTATTTACGTTATATAGTTGATGATTATATTAACCACAAGTGCAACTGCACAAACCTTATCTGTAATACCAAGAGATTACTTAACAGATTTTATTATGTCTATACGTGATGATAGTACAAACGTAGTAAAAACCTATGAAATTAATGGTGCTACACAAGTAGGTAATTATTTAACATTTACAAATATATTTAACCCTATATTAGTAGAAAATCATTTTTACGATGTAACATTAGAAACAGCAAATAGTTTTTGGAATACAAATGTTAAGTTATGGGAAAACGATACAACGCTTTGGAATGTAGATGATGCAAGTGATGGTGTTATTTATAAGGATAGAATTTTCTGTACAGATCAAGATATAGACCAAAATAATAATGACTATTATAACTTAAATAAAGGGCAATATACAACCTACAATGGTTATAATAATACTTATATAGTAATATGAAAAGACAAAGAAATAGTAAAGGGCAATTTACAAAAGCATCAAAGGTTTCAGAATTTGGCTTTGTTAATTTAAGTACTTACACAAGTCCAGAAATTAAAGAAGTAAACGGTGAAGATTGGATAGAATACGGTGCAGATAACAATTATTTTCAATACTTAATAGATAGATACAATGGTTCACCTACTAATAATGCTGCTATTAATGGCATTAGTCAAGCTATATATGGAAAAGGACTGAACGCAACTGATAGTAACAGAAAACCTAATGAGTACGCACAAATGATTGCATTGTTTAAAAAAGATGTAGTTAGAAAAGTGTGTTACGATTTAAAGCTAATGGGTAATGCTGCAATACAAGTAATTTACTCAAAGGATCGTAGTAAGATTGTTCAGTTAGAGCACATACCTATTGAAACATTACGTGCTGAAAAATGTGATGAAAATGGTGAAATACCAGCATACTTTTATTTTGATGATTGGGCAAATATAAAACGTACTGATGAACCTTTAAGAATACCAGCTTTTGGAATGTCTAAAGAGGGTATAGAAATTTACTACATAAAACCATATAAAAGTGGTTTTTACTACTATTCACCAGTAGATTATCAAGGTGGTTTACAATATGCAGAATTAGAAGAAGAAGTATCTAATTACCACCTTAACAATATTATGAATGGTTTAGCACCATCAATGTTAATTAACTTTAATAATGGTACACCTAACCAACAAGAACGTAAATTAATAGAAAATAAAATTGCTCAAAAGTTTAGTGGTACATCAAACGCTGGTAAGTTTATATTAGCTTTTAATGACAACAAAGAATCACAAGCAGAAATAACACCAGTACAATTAAGTGATGCACATAACCAATACCAATTTTTAAGTGAAGAATCTACACAAAAAATAATGGTAGCACATCGTATTGTATCACCTATGCTATTAGGTATTAAAGATGGAAGTGGTTTAGGTAACAATGCAGAAGAAATAAAGACTGCATCTTTACTAATGGATAACACAGTTATAAGACCATTTCAAGAACTTTTAATTGATTGCTTTGACAATATACTTGCATACAATGATATTAGCTTAAACCTATATTTTACAACGTTACAACCATTAGAATTTACAGATGTAGATAAGTCAGTACAAGATGCAGATACTATTGAAGAAGAAACAGGTGTTGAAAAAAGAAGATTTAGCCTAAAACAAATTGATGGTAAACAAGCATACGAAACCAAAGAAGAAGCAATAAAGGTAGCAGAAGAAATGGGTTGTGGTGGTTATCACCAGCACGAAGTTGAGGGTGTTACATATTATATGCCTTGCGAAACACACCAAGAATTAAAAGCACCTTGTTGGGATGGTTACGAGCAATATGGTACAAAAATAAAAGATGGTAAAGAAGTACCTAATTGTGTTAAGATGTCTAAAGAAAAAACAGAATTAGATAATTTTTTGGAAGAACTTGGTGAAGATGAAGATTTAGAAAATTGGACTTTAATTGATGAGCGTAAAGTTGACTATGATGATGAGGAAGCATTAGATTATCAAATTAATAAACTAAACAAAAAAAAAGATAAAAGCACATTAGCTAAAATATGGGAATTTGTATCTACTGGAACTGCAAGACCAAATGCAAAAAGTGAACAAGATGAAGTAGTAGGTGCTGCTGCATTTAAAGTAAGATACCAATATGCACCTTTAACAACACAAACAAATAGTAGAGAATTTTGTGATAAAATGGTAGCAGCTAAAAAAATATATAGAAAAGAGGATATTATCCAAATGGATAGCGTAAAGTTGAATTATGGTTGGGCAGAAAAAGGAAAACAAGAACAAGGCTATTCTATATGGTTTTATAAAGGTGGTGGAAAATGTCATCATTATTGGATGCGTAAAACCTATATGTATACAATAGATAGTAAAAGAATTGATATTGATAGTCCATTAGCACCTACCATTAGTGTAAACAAGGCAATAGCTGCTGGGTTTAAACCAGAAAAAAACGATTCATTGGTAGCAAAAAGACCAATAGATATGCCTAATGAGGGCTTTATAAACAGATAATTATGGCTACAACTTTATTTATAAATAGAACAGATTTGATCCGTAATTCAATTATGGATGGTAATGTTGATACTGATCGTTTTATTCAGTTTATTAAGATTGCACAAGAAATAGATGTGCAGCAAATAATGGGAACTAAAATGTATGATGGTTTAACTACTGCAATACCTAATATTGATTTACCAGCTAATGCAAGATGGAAAACAGTTTTAGATGATTATATAGCACCAATGTTAATATGGTATGCACAATCTAACTATATGCCATTTGCAGCGTATCAAATAAAAAATGGTGGGGTGTTTAAACATACATCAGAAAATGCACAATCAGTAGATAAAAACGAAATAGATTTTTTAGTAGAAAAAGCACGTACAAACGCTGAATGGTATAGTAGAAGATTTATTGACTTTATGAGTTTTAACCAAACTACATATCCCGAATACACAAGTAACATAAATGATGATATATACCCAAGTAATGATGCAACTTTTAATGGGTGGGTATTATGATTTATAAACCGAAAAAAGCAAACATAGAAAAACTAAAAACCTTTTTAAAAAGGGTTAAAATAAAAAACAAAAAATAGTATGGCAACTTTATTTAATACTAAAATATCTGATACTTACGAGGGGTTAATAAAAACATCTAATAATGGTGTAATAGGTGCAGTAGAACAAAACTTAACAGATGGTTCAGGTAACGCATCAACTTTAAGTATAGGTACATCATCTGCAAGTTTTACTGGAACTTTAGATTTAACAAACGCAACTGTAGTTGGTTTATCAAGTGGTGCAGTTGATAGTGTAAACGGGCAAACGGGTGTTGTTGTTCTTACAACTACAAATATAGCAGAGGGTACAAATTTATATTTCACAGATGCAAGAGTAAGTGCAAACAGTAACGTTGTAGCTAATACTGCAAAAGTAGGTATTACACCAACACAAGCAAATGAAATAGCTGCTAATACATTAAAGGTAGGAATAACTACAAGCCAAGCATCAGACATTACAACAAACAATGCAAAAGTTACATTCCCCGAAGCACCTAACGATGGGCAACAATATGCAAGACAATCACAAGGTTGGTCATTAGTAACTGGTGGTGGTGGTGGTGCAGTTGATTCAGTTAATGGGCAAACTGGTACAGTTGTTCTTGATACTGATAATATAAATGAGGGTACAACTAATTTATACTATACCGATGCAAGAGTAAGTGCAAATAGTAGTGTAGCAGCGAATACTTCTAAAGTAGGCATTACATCACAACAAGCAACGGACATTACTAATAACAATGCTAAAGTTGGAATTACTACAAGTCAAGCATCTGACATAACTAACAATAATGCAAAGGTTGGTATCACAACGCAACAAGCAACCGATATAACAAACAATAATAATAAAGTAGGTATAACTACTGCACAAGCTAATGAAATAGCAGCAAACACTCTTAAAACAGGTATTACAACGCAACAGGCTACTGATATAACAAACAACAATGCCAAAGTTGGAATAAGTACACAACAGGCTGCTGATATTACAGCTAATAATGCAAAAGTAGGTTATACTGATGCTTTAGTTTCTGCAAATTCTGATGTAGTTGCCAATACAGCAAAGGTTGGTATAACCTCAAGTCAAGCATCAGAAATATCTGCAAACACTTTAAAAAATTCTTACCCTACTGCTGATGCAACTAAACTTGCAGGAATACAAGCAGGTGCAGAAGTAAACGATGTAGATAGCGTAAATGGTTTAACGGGTGCAGTTTCTTTAGGATTGCTTGATTTAGATGATGTAGGTGCAGATGGAATAAGTGGGCAAGTATTAACAACTAATGGTAGTGGTGCTTTTACTTTTACAACTGTAAGTAGTGGTGGTGGTGGTGTTTCAAGTGTAACGGGAACAGGTACAGTAAGTGGTTTAACATTAACAACGGGGGGTACAAGTACTGATCCTATATTAACATTAGGTGGTACATTAAGTTTAACAAGTGCAAACGTTACAAGTGCTTTAGGCTTTACTCCATACAGTAATACAAACCCAAACAATTATATTACGGGAATTGATAGCAGTGATGTTACAACTGCTTTAGGTTTCACACCTTACAATGCTACCAATCCAGATAATTTTATTTCTACATATACAGTAACAAATTCTGATGTAATTACTGCTTTAGGTTTTACACCATATAACAACACAAACCCAAGCAATTTTACAAGTAATTTAGGGATAGTACAAAGTGTTACGGGTAATGCAGGAATTTTAGAAATTGTTAATGGTGTTTTAAATGTACCACCATCAGCAGGTGCACCAGTAGATAGTGTAAATGGTGCAACGGGGGTAGTAGTGTTAGATACAGATAATATTGCACAAGGTACAACCAATAAATATATGGTATTGGGTACAACTGCAAGTACTGCTTTAGCAGGTAATACAAGTTTATTACAACTTGGATTAACATCTACTACTGCTCTTGCTGGTAATACAACTACAATTACACCAACACAAGCTGCAAATATTACAACCAACAATAGTAAGGTTTCTATGGTTTTAGGAACTACTGCTGGTACTGCTTTAGAGGGTAATACTACAGTAATAACAACTGCACAAGCAAACGAAATAACTACAAATACTGCTAAAGTTTCATTTGTAGATGCACCAAGTGATGGTAATGAATACGCAAGAAAAAATGCAGCTTGGGTTGTGGTTACTGATGCAGATAGTGTTACAAGTGTAAATACTCAAACTGGTGCAGTAGTACTTGATACGGGTGATATTGCAGAAAATGGAAATCTTTATTTTACCGATGCAAGAGTTGCAGCAAATTCAGCAGTTACATTAAATACTGCAAAGGTAGGTTTTACACAAGCATTGGTATCTGCTAATACTGATGTTGTAGCTAATACTGCTAAAGTTGGTATCACTACACAACAAGCTACTGATATAACCAATAATAATTCAAAGGTTTCAATGGTTATCGGTACTGCTGCAAATGAAGCAATGGCAGGTAACACTACAGTAATTACATCAACACAAGCATCTGATATAACTGCTAATAATGCTAAAAATTCTTATCCAAGTGCAGATGCAACAAAGTTAGCAGGAATTGAAGATAATGCAGAAGTTAATGTGCAATCAAATTGGAATGAAACAGATACAAATAGTGATGCTTTTATTCAAAACAAACCAACTATACCAAGTGCTGCACCCGTAGATAGTGTTAATACCCAAACAGGTACAGTAGTTTTGACAACTGCAAATATTTCAGAAGTTACTAATTTATATTATACAGAAGCAAGGGTTACAGCAAATTCAAGTGTTGCTGATAACACTGCAAAAATATCTTTTGATGCAACATCAAGTGCAAAATTAAACAATATTGAAGCAGGTGCAGAAGTAAATACTATTGATAGTAGTGTAAGTGGTGAACCAACAGGTTCTGACCAAGTTATAAATGTAGTTAGTTTAACACAAGCAGAATATGATGCTGGTACACCAGTAGCAACAACATTATATATAATAACGTAATATGGCTATTAAATTAGGATCAAGTTTTAGTACCTTAAAATTAGGAAGTACAACTGTATCAAAAGCATATTTAGGTTCAACACAAGTTTACCCAAATATTGGTGGTGTAGGTTCGGTTACAATAAGTCAAGCAGGTATAATACGAATACCTGAAGCTGGAACAGGTGGTTGTACTCAAAGAAGTGTATCCCCTACTGGTGGTAGTGGTTTTACTTGTAATGCAACATTTAGTGCAATATCTGGAAGTATATATTTTGAATGTACATCTATACCAAACATAACAAATGCAGGTAGTAATTATTCAGTAGGGGATACTATTACATTAGATATAACATCAGTACCAGATAGTAGGGAATTAACTTATGTTAAATTAACAGTAGCAAGTATTGTATAAAAATTTAGTATCTTTGATTATAATTTAAAAAATATATAAAATGTCAAAAATCACAAAAGAAGAATTAACATTATTACAAGAACAAGATCAAAGAAAAAGAGCAATTTTAAATGATATGGGTTTACTGCAAACGCAAGTACATACATTAAGCCATTTATTTGCTCAACTTAATCAAGAAATTGAAGATAATAAAAAAGTACTTGAAGATAAGTATGGTGAAGTAAATATTGAATTATCTGATGGTAGTATTAAACCAGTAGAAAATGGAAAAAATTAGTGAACATATAAGCTATAAAGAAGCAACATATTCAAATACTGCAAATAGATTAGGTATTGAAAACGTACCTAATGATAAGCAACTTAAAAGTATGCAAACAGTTGCAGAAAAAGTTTTTGAACCATTACGTGAATGGGTGGGTTGCCCTATAAAAGTAAACAGTTTTTTTAGATCAAAAGAATTAAATACTGCAATTAAAGCAAGTTCATCAAGTAGTCATTTAAAAGGTCAAGCAATAGACATTACAAGTATGACTTGTGATAAAGATGATTGTAAAACAAATTTAGATATGTTTCATTACATAAAAGATAATTTAGATTTTGACCAACTTATATGGGAATTTGGTTCTGAACCAAAATGGTTGCACGTTTCTTACGTATCTAAAAAGAAAAATAGAAAACAAGTTTTGGTTATTAAAAGACCAGGTAAATATTATACTTATAAATAATTAATTATGAAAGTAGGAAAATACGAATTTGATACTTTAGAAAATTTTGAAGATGCAAAAACAGGTGTTGATGCTATAAAAAATACAATAGTTGAATTAGGTTTTAATAATGAAAAATATAGAGTAGATGTTTTGTGGGATGGTGAAGAATCACACCCTACTAAATGGCTACCTTTTGCTATTGATATTGAGGATGAGGGGGTACATTGTTTTTTTGAATACCCATATTTAGAAAACAAATTTTAATAAATATTAAAAATGATAACAGACTTTAAAACATTACTTATAAACATAGGAGCGTTCGGTATTTCTATGACAAATATAGATATAGCATTAAAAATTATACTTGTGCTTGTAACAATAGGTTACACAGTACAAAAGTGGTATTTACTTAATAAAAAGAAAAATAAGTAATGCCAAAAAAAAAGTTTAAAGATACAAGAGTAGGCAAGTTTCTGGTAAAAGCAGCACCAAATATTTTAGGTGTTGCAAGTGAATTATTACCTGATGCTGGGGTACTTGGTATGGTTAAACAACTTATTTCAAATGATAGTGAATTACCAGCTAAAGATAAAGAAGAAGCATTAAAACTTATTGAACTTGATATTGTAGAAGCACAAGAGGTTAGTAAAAGATGGACTGCTGATATGGCTTCTGATAGTTATTTAAGTAAGAACACAAGACCAATGACTTTGATTTTTCTTACGGTATCTATGATACTTTTGATTGTGCTTGATTCTTTAAATATTGATTTTGGTGTAAATACTGAATGGATAGAACTACTTAAAAGCCTTTTAATAACTGTTTATGTTGCTTACTTTGGATCAAGGGGGGTAGAAAAATTTAAATACATATCCCAAAAAAAATAGAATATATTGCCAAAGTCATTACATTTTTATTAATTATATATTTCTTTAGATATATATTTATATTTATTTATATTTGTTATAGAATATATTTTGGTATTTATTTTTAGATATATAAAATACTAAATTATAAAAAATTCAAAGTTATTACATTTTTTTTAAAAATCAAAAACAAATATTATGAATGAAACGAAATGTTTAAAAATTAGAAAAGAACACTATATGCTTTCAATAAGAGGTGTTGTAGTAGGTGAATTTGAATTAAGTGAATTAAGGCATTTAATTGAGGTTATAGATAA
>Ga0233415_10000790_pt1 | contig 14292 bp, 20 predicted proteins | sample Na_anoxic_12_MG_FD_188631 | JGI IMG/M metagenome (GOLD analysis project Ga0233415, IMG submission 188631) | Seawater microbial communities from Saanich Inlet, British Columbia, Canada - Na_anoxic_12_MG | ecosystem: Environmental > Aquatic > Marine > Inlet | place: Canada: British Columbia... | reverse complement strand
CATCACGAAAATACTAGAAGATCGCAAGCAAAGGCTAAAGAACAAAAGTTGGGGTGAAATGTTTTTTCTCGTAATTACAATTTTACTACTAGCAATATATTTGCTGATTATTACGGATAAGAGAGATTAACGTGAGCACTAACATAGGAAATGGATAATGATTGAACTAGTTTCAACATCAATACTAGACGCAAAAAACACAGGAACTTGCTGGCATTTGGTAGAAGAAGAATGTTGCGGTATGCCTTTAGTAAATAACGGGAAATTCAAATGGTGTCAGAATCCTCGATGTATTAGGAATGAAATAAGTATGGGGGAGTGGTGGAATGTTACTGAGGAAAAAGTTAAAGACAAAATGAGACTGCAAGCTGAATTATATTCCGGAGGACACCACCTAGCAGGTTTGAGATATATGAACACGTATGAGTTTTATGTAGAAATGCAAGAAAAATTTGGAGACGAAGATTAAAATCATACTAAAGCTATGATAGGGGGACTGTGATGAGCGAGAAGATAAAACAAATAGCTGAACGATGGTCTCCGCCTACAAAATGGGAAGCTGGTGAGATCACAACTATGGCCAATTGGATACTCAAGGCGTTGCCGGTTGTTGCAATAGCTGAGGATGAATGTATGTGGGCTACCGATGACATTATAATAAAACTAAGCAAAAAAATGGATGCTCTTAAAAAGTTCGAGGAAACGATATGAAAAACTATACTCAAACAAAGATATTTAAAGCCGAAACAAAGCAAAAACAACTGCGCTGTATTTAATATAGGCTAAAGTTACTGGAAGAAGGATAAAATGCTATCTCCAAACCTAAAAAGAAAAATCCTAAAAATCGTGTGGCCAATAAGCAAATGGATTGGTAAGCAGCACTTTCCTTTTACGCATAAAAAGATTACTGGGCGTGATTACTTCGATTTAAAAGATAAATTAGAACGTGGAATGGTGCTCCTAACAAAAACCAGGGGACAAATGACTAACTGGTTTATTCCTTCTTATTGGACACACTCAGCATTGTATTTAGGAAAGGGGTTAGTAGTCGAAGCTGTGGCCGATGGAGTTGTTGCAACCGACTTAGTAACATTTATGACATCAAAAGATTATATAGCTGTTTATGAATCAAAAACGTTTTCGGACTATGAAAAGCTTATGGCAGCAATGTGGGCAATGGATAAAATAGGAAGACCTTACGACTATTTCTTCCAAAGCAAAGACGAGGCATTCTATTGCATCGAACTTATTATAGAAGCATATAAATCTGTTAACAGAAACGTGCTTTTAAAAGAGCAAGAAGAAATATTAATACCGGATCTGATTACTAATGAAGATAAATGGTCGAGGGTTTGGACTAGTGAAAAATAACCGTGATTAGGAGGAAGTTGTGGAAGTCGTAGACAACCGAATATACGAATGGAGATATAAACCAATGATAGAGGAATTAGCTCTATATAAAAGTAGGTTAGTCTGTATTGATGAATATATGGGTCATTATCTTTTGTATGATAGCGAATATAATCACATAGCTTCTCTAAAAAATGCAAAAGAAATTAGGTGGGTTGGGAAACTTATACAACCTCGATGGTATAAATATGAATATGTGTCCCGGTGGGAAGATATGTGCGAAGTAACCTCAGAAAAACCGCCCACTTGTACCCCGTAGTGACAACTTGTAAAAAGACATGTAAACTATAATAAACAACAAAAGGGGTGACATATGTTTCTTATTATCGGTGGGATAGTACTTATCGTGTCCCTAATTGCATTCCTAGTAATCCGTAGAAAAATTAGAATAGCCCTTGAGATCCCAGTTTGGTATTTATTTAAAAAAGGCTACAAATGCTTGCCATGTAAGAAGGTTTTCTACGTCCGAAGGCGAGTTCGAAGGCCGAAATGTCCGCTTTGTGGTACGGCTCCATAAATGATATAATAGATTATAAATTAAACATCGGGAGAAAATATGGAATTCAAAATCTTTAGAACATGTGACACCTTTAGAATTAGAAAAATGGTTGTTGAACTATTTCACGATGGCATGGCAATTGATCGAACTAGAATGTTTGGATGTTTTTTCCCTAGACTTAAACTATCTAGAAAAATGTTTGCTTGGAGACTACAAGCACGGAAAAATAGAATGCTACTAAGTGGCGAGATCCAAGTACAAGCAATGAAATAGTATGACGGTGGGATTGGTTATAGGTGCGAGCGTTTCTCTTTAAGCCAGGTTTAGCATAGCGCTAGGCCTGGTTTTTTAATACACTGTGAGAATGAGTAATCCAAAAATAAATGAGTTCTCAGTATTCTTGCCATTCGAGCCCGTGGCTAAAGGCCGCCCGAGACTTAGTAAATACGGCGCATATACACCCGAGAAAACCCGAAAAGCAGAATTAAATATAAAGATATTCTTGCAAATAAAAAAAGCGCCCCTGTTCGAATCTCCCGTTGCCTTGGAGCTTCTATTCAAAATGAAACGGCCTAAGTCAGTATCAAAAAAGAAACGCCCTGAGCATACAGTTAAGCCCGACCTATCAAATTTAATTAAACTAGTTGAGGACGCTGCAAATAGAATTCTATATAACGATGATTCTCAGATTCTGGAAATTAAGGCTCGTAAAGAATATGCTGAAGAAGGTGAGGCTCCAGGGACTTTCTTGAAGATTATAAATCTAGGCTAGTAAAGCAAAAACAAAGGGTCATCTTCCCTGAGATCTAAATGTAGATAATCGTCGTTAGCAATAATTCCTGTAAACCCAGCAAACATAGCCGCCTTGATAAGATCGTATCTAAATCGAGCATCTATACAATGAATGTCAATGGCTAAACCACTCATATGCTGCGAACGTAATGCACCGCCTACGTCTCGATTATGTTCCTCACATCTGAAGCCAGAAGTAACAATACATGGTTGACCTAACTCGTCTCGCATCTCTTGTAACGTGTCTAAAAAACCCTCGTCAATTTCCATCTCATGACAGCAAGGACATCGTAACTCTTCAAACGTAAAGTTTTGGGTTAAATATGTTTTCATGATTCTTCTAACCTATTTTTAGCTATCTCAAAGTACTCTAATTCCTTCTCAATTCCTATGAAGTCAAAGCCTTCTTTTGTGCATGCTAGTCCAGTCGTACCTGATCCCATAAACGGATCTAGAACAGTACCGCCCGTAGGAGTTATCATGTTAATTAGGTAGGACATTAGTTTGATGCTTTTGCAAGTTGGATGGAAATTTCCTATGCCCTTCTCACGTTTTGAGGGTTTAGCTTGGTATAGAAATCTTAAGTTTTGCTCGGTATTTTCTGTGATAGGCGTTCCAATGTTCGCGTTTTTCTTCTCTCCATTTTCTAAGGTATTCACATTGGCAAGTTTTGCAGTACCCTTGATAGGTTCCATTTCTTCTGATTTGAAAGTTATCAAGGCTGACATATCCTTTGCAACGCTGACACTCCCTATATTCAACAGCATCGATTGTTTTATGTCGCTGTCGGTCTTTACTATGCAAGTCCCTATGTTTTTGCTTGTCGAGGCATTCGAGATTTGAAAGTTCATTATTGAGTGTGTTTTTGTCTTTGTGATGGATATGGCATCCCTCGGGGATATCACCATTATGCTCTCTCCAAACCCACCTTGATTCGAGCATTCGTTTTTGCTTGCCTTTGATTTTCCAACAGACGTATCGTCTGCCTCTGTCTTCTCTAATCCACATACCGACTTAAATACCATAAAAAAACGAGAAGCGCCACCTTCAGAGGCTTCCTGACTGGCAATATAACCTTCTGTCTTAGTCCCGTGATACCCAATAGCCTTTGTGAGCGTAGGTTTCATAGCTCCACTTTTCAAAACCCCACTCTGATCATCTAACATCTCAGGCACGTCTCCGCTTAGGATTGTGTTTGCGGGCCAGCGGCCTTCTGGTTTATATGTTTGTATGGGTTTATTGTCTATTTTGCCCTCTCCATTACCATAACCACCACCTTGTATTTTTGTTCTGCATTGCGATGCATTTAAATTTTCAGAACCATCCAATTTTATCCGACTCGCATCAATATTAATCCCCCCAGTCCCATGTTCAATCACGTTATCCGCTACCGTCTTTTCGCTGCATGGTTTGCGGATTAACCAGTAGAATTCTGCGCTGGGTTTTAAACCAGTTCCTAGTCCTGTATAGTCGTCGCTGTTCTCAACACCTTTTTTTTGTAGAGCCTTAGATATATTATGCGACTTAGGAAATCCTGTGCCAAACAAATGCGTCACGCAATCCCTTATCTCAAACCCAGCATCTTCTAAAGCCGTAGCAGTCCAATGTGAAGTACGAGGAATTGCCCACACAAAACCATGTGCTCCAGGCTTTAGTACTCTAAGCATCTCTTTAGATATCTCAGTGAGCCAAGCTATCCATTGTTTTCTCCCACCTTTATCGTCATCCCATTTTTTTGACATGAAGCTAATTCCTGCGGGAGGATCGGTAACTAAAGAGTCAATAGAGTTAGATTCCATTTCTTTTAAAGCAACCAAACAATCATTGTTTATTAATTTGAGCATTTCTCTTCCTTGAAAAAAGGGGCCGAAGCCCCTGGTTGTTATTTCTTGAATTTGTTGATTCCTATGCATGCTCCGATTATTCCGATGATTCCGATTGCTATGGCAAGGATATACCATAAAAAGTTTTCTGGTAATGGAACCGGAGGTGTTGGTTCTGGATCTGGTTGTGGGTCTGGGCCAGGGCCTGGGTCGATGTCGTCGTGATCGAAGGGCTTACCGTCATAACTAAGATAGGTAGCACCATAACCGATTTTTTTAGAACCGTAGGCCAAACGCATATAGCCTCCTTCACCCCAAGAAGACCCCCAGCTATTACGCATAATCCAATGTCCGGGACTAACGGTGTCGTCCCACCCCAAAAGTATTACGGCGTGGTTAATCCTAGACAAACCACCCTCATTGAAAATACCACTAGAGTATCTAGAGAAGCCACCTGATGCACTTACTGCGACTGAAGTTGGGCCGTAACTATAAATATATTTCTTGAGTTTTTCAGTGCTTGGTATTGCATTAGATTGGTCTACGTATCCCCAAGAATGTATTTTGTGTTTAAGAATCTCGGGAGAGTACTTCGAACATTTTCTGGTTTTACCAACATAAGGACAATCCCACTCTAGCATCGTGCCTCCAGGGTATCTAGAATTTCCTTTGAACATATGAAAATTCATCCAACCGCCCATACAGCCACTAGCTTCAAAGTCGTGCCCTACAAGAAATTGTTCGCTCAAATCTTCAGTTGAAATTCCTTTTATTCTTAACACTGACTCCAGAACGCCAGTCATAGCATAAGCCCAACATGACCCACACCGTTGAGTTCTTATTGGGGGGAGCGTATACTTATCTCTCCAATCAAACTTTTTAGGTAATTCACCTTCATACAATTTAGGCTCGGCTCTTAGTTCTACTTTGCAGCTTTTTTTTCTTAGAACACAGTCTTCGAAGTCCTTAGGAACAACTAAACCTGTTTCGAATTTTGATTTGTAATCTTTAGTTTTGAATGTAGCTACACTAGAGCCGACATAAGCCGACGATAGTGCAATACTTGAATTCAAAAATAAAAGTATTAATAGTAAGTATTTCATATTAATCCCCGTCCTTAATATCCAACAACTCATCAAGTATTTTCTTAACTTCGGCCTTGTCTCTTCTTCTTCTAGCAATTCTAAGTCGTGATTTTAGGATATTTAGTTTTTCTCTTGCTTCAGGGTCGTGTTGTAGTTGGCCGTTGTTTAGCATTCCGTACAATTCCCATAAAATTTTAATTACAAGCATTATTAATTGTATCCAACCCATTTTGTCTCCTTTTTAGTATGGAATATGGACCCCAAAGGGGGCCTTTTTGATCGATATTTTGATTAAAATAAAGCGATGATTTTCTTAACCATGTCAAATGCCCTTGCACCTAATTCTTTAGCTTCCTCTACGTCAAGGTCTTTAAACTCAGAAACTACATTTGTAATTCCTTTAAGAGCGTCTGCAAGCGGAGCAAATAGGTCAAACAAATACTTGATATCAGATAGCGAAAGTTCGCCGTCTTCTTTTGCTTTTGCATATTGCTCAATCATTTTTTCGAGTAATGCTAAAACTTCCATAATGTCTTTAATTTCTTGCTTCATAAGAATTCCCTTTATCTTTAAATGTTAATCTAACTTTTTGATAAGTGTTTCTAGTATATACGAGATTTTCTCTTGATGTCTAGATATAGCGGTTATTGCTTTGAGTAGTTCTTTTTGTGAATCGTGAATATCTTTTATTTTCTCTTCAAGTAACAACGGCTTGGTGTCAGGTTCTTTACGCCTCACTAGATAATCGATTGTTTTAGATAAAAAATAAAAAGACCCAAAAACCATCGAAACTAACCCAGCATCACTAGTAAGAAACTCCATAACAAAACCCTCGAAACATAATTAGAAATAAAGAATAGTTAAGAAAATTATAGCATTAATTTATTTGTTTGTAGTGTACAATGCTGGGCTATTTAAGGACTATTGGGATTTTACAAAAGGGACTTTATTTTTTTATAAAGATCTGCTAGGTTTTGATCTCAATCTTCTCCATGTAAGATTTGAAATCTAAGCTAAAATGCAAGAGAAATGGCGACTTAATTATGAGTCGCCATTTCTTGTTAAGTGTAAAAATTATGGAGAAACTAAAGTCTCTGTTTGAGATCCTGCTAAGTCACCCGTAACTAATGCAGCGCCGACACTTTCAGTTAAACAACCAGAAGCTACGATTGTCTGAGAAGCATGACCGCCCGTAACTGCTCTAGTAGCTGTTTTGAAACTAACTTGTAAAAGTCTAGTTAAAGAAGCTTTGTCTGCAGCACTTGCTATGATTGCAGATGCATTTCCGTTCTCACTCATGTAAACACCGTCAACTACAACAGTGTCACCAGCATTACCAGGAACGATATCAACACAGTTAATTGTATTTGCGCGTGATCCAACCAGCTCTAAATGCATAACTTTTGCAGCTGTTGCATGATTAAAATCAATAGCATTTCCTGTTGATGCTTCATCTAATACTTTGATGCTACAATCTTTAAATTTAACACTTAGAGTTTGAGCAACAGAAGTGTTGTTTACATCAAAAACATCTACGTTGTCTGTTCCGTGAAGAAAATCAATTCCTTCAAAAGAAACTACACTAGCCGCAGCTTGAGCAGAAAGTTCGATAGCGAACATGTCGCCCGTAACTGCCGCAGATGCTGTCACTAGAGGTTGTCCAAGTCCAACCATTCTTATTGGCTTTGTAATAGTAATCTTAGATGTAAGTGTGTGAGTCCCTGGTGCTAAAATAAGAGTGTCGCCTACTTGAGCCGCTTCGTAAGCTGCTGCGATTGTCTGAAATTCATAAGCACTAGCATCGTGTCCCACATGAATTTCTTTTGTTCCCTTTAGTCCTGCGTACTGTCTGTATCCACTCATAGTCTACTCCTTTAGGCTGAGTGTTTTAAGATATCCTCCGAACACATATTTATGGCAGATATTCTCAAGCCATAAATTGCGGTAAAGGTTTAATCATCGAAAAGCATAATATCCATACCGCCAACAACCTCGGTGTCATTAGCAGATACAAAATCACATCTAATTAAAATATCTGTTTTAGCTGGAAGAACCGGACCGCCAACATATCGATACATCCAAGGCGCTCCTTGAGACGAGCCCTCTATGGCACCTTTAACAGCAAACACGCCGCCGAAACCTCTAGCTCTCCAAGTAAACGAAGCTTGTGCATTTGATCCAGCTTTCCCCATAGCTACATAGCCTTGACAAAACATCGCTTTTTTTCCAGATGGAACGGTGTATATAGCCATAAGAGTCTGATTATTGCCGTTAATAATCTGTGCTCTAATTTTAGATACCGTATCTGGAATGCCCGGAGTTGTGGTTGTATCATCTTCATAAAGATAAACACTTCCAGCAAGATCCGTAGAACCTGCGTTTATCATTCGATATGCTCTGATTGGATTATCTCCGCTTGCTGGGAGTATCTGCGTTTTTGTATTTCCGGCTAAAGTTACAGCAACAGCTTCTTCGTTCCAATTGCCATCAGAATCTTCAGTTAAAACGTAGACAAGTATATCTTGAGTATCTGCATTGTTTGAACTTGAAATATAATAAGGAACCGCCGTGGAGCTAAAAGTATAAATTCCCCCGCCGTCCCAGATGTCTTCCGGATCTGTTCCGGTATCAATGTCTGAGTTTCTCCCAAACTTATAGATCATCTCAGCACCGTCAATTTCTCCTTTTGCGGCACGTACAAAATAATTATCTGTTATGTGAGATCCAAAACTTTCTCCACTCATTTTATAGTTCTCCTGTTTACTTAACTACTTCTTGCCTTGACCCCAAAGTGTTTTGTTGAAAATGAATATCAAATTCAAGCAAAGCTGGAGATTGCGCTGCAGTAGTTCCAACCCACGTATCATCGGCCCCAGTATCAGAGCGATATATTCGACACATAATAATGTGCGATATATTAAGTCCTGTTCCGGAAACAGTTACCGATGATGTTATTTCATGTTTGTCGTTTGTTCCAGTTACGGCGTCCGACAAATCGACGGTACCGCTTACAGGAAAAGTCCCGTTAACATTTGCAATTGAATAGTCAACCTTCCATCCTACTAGTTTGCCAGATTCAGTAATACCGCGATCTTTTGGAGTCCAATGAATATGAAACTTAAGATCAGTTCCAAGCTGATATGCATGAGGCATTTGACATGTAGCAAAAACTTGATCGTTTTTAGCAAAGGAATACACTTTAAATGTAGCTCCCGAGCCGCCCGGTTGCCAGTTTGTTAAAGATGGATCTGAACTACCGCCAAAAGTAAAAGCGCCGGGGACAATTTTTAAATCCTCCCAAGCACCGTCAACAATAACCAAAGTTTTGTCCGCAGGTGATTCAAGAATCCAGTCTCCGTCACTATTAGATAATCCTGATAGAATTTGTTCGCCAATCATGTCAATTTCTCCTCAGCTATAAACAACGTAAGCAGATGTTATAATCCCGGCTGTTGCTCCGAGAGTTCCGGCTTTGATATAATATTTCATTTCTTTAACACCCTTGACGTCTATTGAGACTGCGATCTTTTGATCGGCGTCAACGTTCAACTCATAGCTAAGAGGGTCTAAAAGAACCTTGCCAGTTCCTAGGGTTTTCATTGGAAAATCAAACTCATCTGTTGAGCCAGGGGTTGCCATTGGCTTTAAGGTGACATTTTCAGAAGCGTTAACATCTAGAACTAGAAACAGTGTAGCAATCTCGTAGTTCCTTGAGTTGAGTTCCTCGGTGCCAAGCTGAACGTAGCTCGCGGTAAGGGTTTGAGGTGCCGCCGCTAAGACTAGATCGGTTTTGGTATATTCGACTCCTTGCATTTTTACACTCCTTGTGTTTAAATTTCATTCATGAATATTAATAAAATTACATCTTTAATTCTTATCGTCTCTTTTACAGCATTAACTTATTTCTCGTGGGTTTATGTTTTCCCTTTATGTCTTGCTGCTTTTGTTTTAGCAGGCCTGTTTTATCATGAGACGTTCAAGGGTGATTTAGACCGAATCTCAGAGTTCAAAGTCGAACAAGACAAAGTTCTCGAAGAAATGACTCGTAAAATAAAAACACTTGAAAACGTCACGACAAAAGCCCTTGTTGAAAAAATGGTTAAACCTAGTTAACTACCGTCTCTTGTAAGTTATATTATCTAAAAACTCAGGCGTCTGAGTTCCTAGCTCGTATGCTCCCAATTCTGCGAACGGTGCTTTTTGTAATGTTTGAGCCGTTGGTGTTCCTGCCCTTCTAAGTAAATCCGCAGATCTCGCAGCAAATGCCGAACCTCGTTCTCTTGCTATTTTATTTGCTCCGGCACCTGCCGCTGCTAGTGCCGCTGCTTTAAAACCACCACCTGTTGCCGCGCCAACTAAACCCATAGCGGTTCCCACTCCATAGTCTGAAGGAGAAATAAACCTATTAGATACATCTGCGAAAGCCCTATCTTCGGCTGTTTTCTCGGCTCCTTTGAAAGACCCGTACTTGTTTTTATATTGCTTGTACTTATCTAGAAGCTTTCTTGTCGCCGAGCTTGTAGTCTCGCTTTTTGCTAACTCGTCAACAGAGTCCTCCATTTGTTCTTTTACGGCCCTGCGTACTGCGTTTGTACCGTCTTGCCCTAAGACCTGGGTTGTTTGGTCGGTAGGCTTAAACATATAAGAGCCCTTTAACTTCTGGGCTTCTTGGAAACTCATCTTACCTTTTTGCGTATAAAATTCGGCTTCTTCTAAAAGCTTCTTTATTACGTTTTTATTCTTAGGAGTGTCCTGAACTTTATCGGTTGCATAATTTAAGATTTTATCTGCAATCTTATCACCGTCAACAGCCTCGGGAACATTCTTATCTAATGCCTCTCCGACCTCTCCGAGTTTTTTCCCGTAGAATTCTTTTTTAACTTTAGCCTTAGGAATGATATCTTTAACAGATGAACCAAAACCTACGACCGGCTTACCTGCCTCGTCACTTGCCAGAAGATCGGCTCCCCTAGATTTAAGAGTACCCATTTGGGTTGCTTCTTTAAATGCTCTTTTGTTTTGTCCGGTAGCTGCTTTAAAAGCCCGAGTCTCTGCGACATCCTGAAGTTTCTTACCAACCGAGCTTCCGGCTTTTCCTATTTGCTTTCCTATCATGGGAGCCGCAGCACCTAAAGCACCGCCTGCAACACCGCTTACTGCCGTGTCTCTTAGTTGGCCAACAGCACTATCAGATTCACTAGCTCCGTATCCTGCCGCACCGCCTCCGATAAAGCCTTTAGCTGCCGATCCGAGTTGACCTAATTTTAAAGCACCTGCCGCCGGTAATGTTGCTGCCGCGCCTGCTAACTCTCCCCCAAGAGATAAGTAAGGATGATCTTCTTTAACTTTACGCCCGTATTCTCTTAGAGCCTCTCTCTCAGAATAATATAAATCCCCAAGGTCGCCGCCTTCGGTTATCTTTTTATATCCTGCCCTTGCTGCCGCAGTTATCTCGTCGGACAAGTTAGCAGTAAGCCCTTGATTAAAACTATGCATTGCAGCTTTAAATAAATCCATATTGCCGTCTTGGGGCTCGTTGTCTTGTTGTTGACCAGACATAGCATCTTGAAGCATTAACTCTTTCAGCTTTCTTATTTTCTGTGCTCTCGTAAGTTGTTCGGGCATTGGGTTTATTCTCCCATATATTTTTTTAACATTTCATCAAGTTCACTATCGGGCATTTCATCAAACTTTGGCATTGTACTTTTTGGAGCCGCTTGAGCAGTCCCACCGAAGCCGGTTAAACCTTTTTGCTCGGCTACATTACCACCGTATTTTTTCTCTAACTCTGATTGATTTGCAATGGCTTCAATTTCACTATCAAATAAATCTTCAAACTCTGGGTTTCTCTGAAGCGTAGGAAGTATGCCTTTTCGAACCGAACCAGTAATTGCATTAAGTTCGTTGGCAAAAAACTTTTGTTCAGCTTCTAATAGATGTCTGAAATGATCTACAAATTCTTGAGTTAAGAATTCTTCAGGTCGCCCTAATATATATTGTTTTGTAGCATTTATATCACCTAGAACCGTACCGGGAACTTGATGTTCAATAGTCTGCATTGCAGGTGAGCCGCCCGAGCCAAGTAATGTGGCTACCGACATAGCAAGTTCGTGTGCAACCTGAGATGTTGGAAGTATTCCCCCCTGTTCTCCTTTAAGACCAGCCTCCGCAGAATCTACGATACGTAATGCGTTTCGTGCTAGTCGGTTTCTAGTATACAAAGTACCTATTTGATCCCTCGTACCTCGTCCGATACCCCTTAGCTTACTCATTGCATTTTCAAATGTTTTCTCATCTTTTTGCTTTTGCTTATAATCTCTAGTTTCGACTTGTCTTTGTCTGGTCTCGTCTTTTTTCAAACCAATTAATTCACGCTGGTTTCTTCCGGTCTGAGCAAACTTCTCTTTTTCCCACTCGGCTTTTTCTCTGTCTTGTTCAATCCCTGCGAGTCCCATAGATTGCTTATATCTATTTAACATCTCACGTTCTCTCGAAGGTGCTTGCTGTCCAATAGCCTCGGATGCTTGACCAAAAGCTTGAACGTTCGGGCCTTGTTGAGGCTTACTTTTAGCAAGTAGTTCAACTGCGGTCATTGGCCTTTGGGAGAAAGTATCCTGAAGGTTTTGAGCTCCCGATAACATAGCCTGAGTTTTTTGCTCGTCACGCTTTCTCTGCTCATTGACAGATTGCTCTTGTTGGAATTTCGTTAGAGCATCCATTTGCATTTCATAGCTATTGTTAGCCATAATATCCCCCGGTAGTATTATTTGGACTGTCTACACCTTGATAAGTTGAACTAAATAACTTTTGCTCGCCTGAGGGTTGTGGTTGTGGCTGGCTTGCTTGTTGAGCTTGATACTGAACATAAGGCCCAGCAATTGCTCCGGGCACTTGTCCTAGGGCTTTCCATTTAGCGGCTTGAGATGCAGCATCGGCGGCACCTTTCGCTCTAATTCCCTCAACGCCTCCGAGAAGTGAACCGGCTTCTAATTGAGCCCTATTAGTTTGTGCTCCGTAAATATCCATAATGTTTTGCCGTTGTCGGTCTTGATTCATCATTTGTGCTTGATTCTGTGATGAAACGTTTTGTGCTTGGGTAGCTCGCATCTGATTAGTTAAATCCTGTTGAGCTTGGTTTTGTTGGGAGATATTCATATTGTTTATCTCTTGAGCACGTCTTGAATTCTCTAAAGCAAATTGATTTAAAATATCTGCGTTTGACCTTTGGACTCCAATATCCTGAGACCGTAGAGCACCACTCATGCCAAACATGTCTTGGGTTGCTTGAGCACGTTGTTGAGCCGCAGCTTGAGCTTGTTGAGCCTGTTGCATTGCTAACATCTCAATAGCATCCTGGTTGGCTTGTTGCCGTAATGACGATTCAATCCCCGAGCCGCCCATACCTCTGGCTTGTAAAGATTCCATTACGGCTTCTTCACGTCCCCGAGCAGTTTCTCCGGTTCTCATTTGACCTAGCATGAACTGCGCTTTGTCTTGAGCGTTCAATCCCTCGTCGGCACGTCCTTGCATCTCGGCTAAAGCAGACATCTGCATTGCTCTTGCTTCGGGAGAATCTGCAATCGTTTGAGCATCGACATCGCCGCCGTACTGATATGCTAAAGGGTCAAAACCTTCGATAACTTCCATTTGCATTGGGTCATAAGAGCCAACATCGTAGAGGCTTTGAAGTTGCGACGGGTCAACGCCTGATTGAATCATCTGTAAAGCTTGAGCACGTAATGCTTCTTCTTGAGCTAGTGCTTGAGACGATGCTTTTTCTGCAGCACTCGCAGCTTGTTGAGAACCTAGATATCCAAGTCCTGCGCTACCTGCCAATATACCTAATGTTACTGGATCCATTATTTGCTCCTATTTCCCTGGTTTTAACATGCCCTTCCAAGCTTTCTCCGCTTCCTTACCTACCTGATAAGGAACTCTTTCTAATCCTGTTGGCTCGTCTTTTTTAGTTCCACTTGGGGCAGGGGCCTCTGCGGTTTTATTTTTTGCAGCACTTATAGCTTCTCGTCTTGCCTTAGCTGCTTTTATATCTGCACCGAATTTGTCTTGATTAAAGTTCCACGATCCAGGTGCTGCCGCTGGCCCACCCGATGCTAGTTGAGAAAATTGATCGCCTCCGGAGCCATAAAGTAAGCCAGCAAGTTCATTAAATTGACCTATGCCTTGACCACCTAAAGCTTGTTGGTTGGCTTGAGCCATGGTAGGTGTGCCGCCCGAGTAATCATAGTATTGACCAAGCTTATCGACATATTTCATGTAAGGAGCAATATCTCCTGCGTAATTTTTGCCGTAAATATCTTTAACGTTTTGTGACTGCTCTGAGTACTCATCCATTTTAGCTTTATTTGCAGCTTCACTTGCAAGCATTTGATCATAAGCACTTTGAGCTTGTTGTTGTTGCCCACCGAGAAAATCAGTTAATCCTTGAGACCACTTGCCTCGTTCAGCGGCCACATTTCCGGCCAACTGTTGAGACTGTGCTTCGGCAGCGGCTCTTTGTTGTTCCATTGGATCTACGACATCTGTTTGATATTGACCTGCTAAGTTTTGTCCGAAGTTTTGAACGAAAGGCATGTCTCCCGAGAGTATTAGTTTATCTAAAGATTGAGCGCCTTGGCCGTAACTAGCCGCTGGGTCTATATTGCCTCGGTTAAAGTCAACTAAA
>Ga0233415_10000788_pt1 | contig 14306 bp, 13 predicted proteins | sample Na_anoxic_12_MG_FD_188631 | JGI IMG/M metagenome (GOLD analysis project Ga0233415, IMG submission 188631) | Seawater microbial communities from Saanich Inlet, British Columbia, Canada - Na_anoxic_12_MG | ecosystem: Environmental > Aquatic > Marine > Inlet | place: Canada: British Columbia... | reverse complement strand
CCCGCCTCCTCCCAGGCGGGCGCCAGTCCGATCTTGATCCACTGCACAAAGCTCGCAGCGGCGGCCTGCCCGAGGACGAGCCAGCGGACGACGGAGCCCAGGGCGCCCGCTGCCCCATCTTTGAGGAGACCGAGCGCCTGCGGGCCAGCCAGCGCGACAAGGGTCGCAAACGCCCCAGACAGGATGCCGACAGCCGCACCCACGGCAAGCAGGCCCACCAGGATCTCGGGAGCGAGCAGGAGGCCCATCACAGAGCCCACAGCAGTCACCACCGCGCCACCGATGAACAGCAGCCCCTGCAGGGCGAGTCCGACCACAGCGAGGGCTCCAGCTGCGCCAGCCGCAGCTGCAGCGAGCGACACAACGACGCCAACGCCTGCGACCAAGCTGGCCTGCGCACCAGGACCAAGCGCGCGCCACGCGGCGAGCATGGCCGCGACAACGGGCTCGCCCACGCTGTGCCAGATCGCGTCAAGCGTAGTGAACGCCGAATCGAAGGCGTCGATCATCACCGGCTTGAGCTCGTCGTTCAAGAAGTCGGTCAGCCCGACAAACGCAGGCTTGAGCCGGTCGTTGATCCTGCTGCCGAGCTCGCGCAGGATGCCGTCGACGGCATCGATCAGGGTCGACTTGCGGCCGGTGAACGACTCCGAGAGCAGGCCGACCACATCGGCGCCGCCGGTCCGCTCGGCGAACACGCGCGCGATCTCGTCGGTGACCGCCTTGCCATATTCGGCGCCGCCGGTAGCTCCAGCGTTCTTGAACTGCTCGGCCCGGAGAGGGACACCGAACTCCTTGAGCCGCTCGAAGCCACCACCCGAAGCGGCGTCCAGGATGGCCTCGACTGCATCGGTGACGCTCTTGGTCGGATCCAGCGCCGCCATAGTCTCGGACAGCTTGAGCAGCTCCATGTTGGCGTCGATGTTCGATCCCGTCAGGCGCAGTAGCCGCTTGGACCCGTCGATCAGGTCGCCTTCCTGAAACGGGGTCGCGGCGGCATTCGCCCGGATCATGCCGAGCAGCTTGTCGGCCTTTCCGAGGTCGCCAACCAGCACCCGCATCGCGAGCGTGTTGGCCTCGAGGCCGGCGGCGAGCTCGGAGCCACGAGCGGCGGCGAAGCCCAGGCCGGCCCCGATGGGTAGGAGGGCCATGCCGAGGCTCTGGAGGCCTCGGCTCGCGAGGGCGCCCGCGCGCGAGAGGCCGTCGAGCCCGCCTCGAAGGACACCGACGGCCCGGAACGCCCGCCGCATGGACTTAACGGCCAGATCACTTTTGAAGATCAGCTCAGCGCCGAGCCCCCACATCTGAAACATGCCCATGCGCACCCCGTGCTACAGTTTCGCCCATGCGCGTCGCTCGCGCTCCAGATCATCGACTAGGTATCCCTGCCAAGCGATGACCTCCTCCAAGGTCATGTCGTCGAAGTCGACGCGGCCACCAAACCCGGGAAGGTTCCGCGCGAACAGATAGGCCGCGCGGCTGACTTGGTCCGGGTCCAGTCCCGGGTCGACTATCCGCCGAAAAAACCGGGGTTGTTCCACGGGTCCATGGGAACCACGTTCTTCTGCCCACAGTCCGGACAATCCACCTCGACCACCATCTCCGGGGTAGGGACGATCCGGGAGATGGTCTCGTCGAGGAGGGCCTCGTCGTCGGGCATGAGCTCGTCGAGCGCCTGGAGCGGTAGGCGCTGGATGGGGCGGCCACCGACCTCGATGTCCGTGGCGCAGATGGCCGCACCGAGGGTGCGAGCTCGAAGCAGCGTCTTGTTGTTCTGCGCCTCGCCATGGACGCCCCAGAGGAAGTCGAGCCAGGTGGGGGGCTTGACGACCACGGTCTGGACGGTGCCCTCGCCGAAGGGGATCCCGTCGTACAGGCCCACCCGAGCTCGGGGGGAGTCGGCCGCGGTCGCATCGGCCGGCAAGGCTCGGACACCTACGGTGTCGAGGTTGATTCGCACCGACGACCATCCGGAGCCGCAATGGCCGCAGCTGCCGTCCTCGAACTTTATCCCGCGTGGGGCACACACCCGCCTCCAGTCCATGGACAACGCGAAGACATCCCCCACGGTCAGCCCAGCCACCAGGAGCGCGGCCTTCTCTCGCTGCTTGGGCATGGGCTCGCCGCCGATGCTCTCGAGGGCCAGGGCGAGGACGTAGGCTGTGAGACGACCCAGGGAGCCCGCGATCTTCGGCTTCTGCCGAAGCTCGCCGATCTTGCGCCGCAGGCCCATCTTGGGAGCGTTGAACCGATAGCTCCTGACGAGCTCGGGGCCGCGAACAAAGCCATGGGGCAGGGTGCCGTCGAGCTCGCCCAGGGTGAGCGTCTCAAGGGGCCCAGGGCCCGAGGCGTTGCCGGCGTCGTCGTATTCGTAGCCCGAGATCCGGACTTGGCCGGGCTCCAGCTTCTCGATCGGTGTCATGTCATCTCCGGAGTAGGACCCGGAGAGCCCGGCCCGTCAGCCACTCCGAGGAGGTCGGACCCCCCAGCCGACGAACCGGGCCGAGCGAGGGATCACCCCGATCCTATCCCGGAAGGCTAGACCGGCACGACAGCGTCGATCGACACCGTGTAGGTGAGCATGAGCCCCTCGGCGTCGCCTTTGGTCTCGAGGGCCGGCGTCTTCCGGCCTGTAAGCAGGGTGCCGTCCCACATGTGGGTGAGCTTGGTGCTGCCGTCGGCTCCGAGGTAGTGCAGGAACCCGACGAGCTTGTGCAGCGGCCCACCGGCCTTGCACAGCGCATACCAGACCTCGAGCGCGACCACCTCGGCAGGGTGGTGCGCCATGATCGTGATCTCGGTATCGATGGCCTTGACCTGGCCCGTGGTCTGTCGGGTCAGGTCGGGCATCTCGGCCGTGACGAGCGTCTCGCTCTGCTCGCCGATGGATACGACATTCAGGGGCGGTAGCCCGGTCATCTCAAGGCGGTACTTGTTGGTCAGCGCCGAGCCTGGCTCGACGGTTCCTCTGGTTGTCATAGCAGACTCCTGGTGGTGATCAGCTGGACTCGGTCACGCCATTGGGCCCGATGGACAAGACGACGCGCTCAGCGGTGTCGACCACATCGAAACCCAGGGCGGCGTGCATGTTGCCCGCATCCTGCTCGGAGATCGGGTTGTTGCTGTCGTCGGCCTTGACCTGGAACCGATCCGCGAAAGTGGACCCCTCCCCACCGCGGAACCAGCCGGCGACATCCCACGGCTGACCGAGCTTGATCAGCTGGCCCCTCAGTCGCGCTCGCGTGGCTGGTGAGTTGGCCTGGAAAACGAAGGCATCGAGGTTGGTCAGGAGGATCCGTCCGACGTGGGAGATCGTCATGCGCTTGTGCAGCCAAGCGCGCCCGCCGTTGCCCACGATCCGGTCGCCCCACGGCATGATCAGCGGGCCGCGCTTGCGCAGCTCGATCAGGCCGTAGCCGTTGAGGAGCTCGTTATCGAGCGGGCGGTCGTCGGTGGTCAGGCCCACCAGGATGGGCGACAGTGCCCAGCCCGTGTTGGCTGGCGCCAGGTGGTAGCCCGAGACCTCGACGGCCTTGCGCGCGATCGTGCCCAGGTAGACACCGAGAGCCGTGCAGGTGAGCAGCCCGAGCCCGTATGGGTTCGCGATCTTGGCCTGTGGCCAGAGGCAGGCGTGGTAGTCCTGGGTCGGGCCGACAGCCAGGTTCGCGGCATGCCAGGCCACCGCTGCGGCCTCGGTGGTCTCGGTGGTCGGGATCTCGGTGACGCACAGCCCGTTGGTCGCATGCGCCCATGTCATCATCGAGGTCTGAACCGCGGCGGCGGTCACACCAGGCGTCGCACACAGCATGAGACCGGTGTTCTGCGCCACCAGGTCATTGATCGGGCTGCCGATGGGATCCCACGCATCCTGGTAGTCGCTGTTGGCCAGCGCAGCGAGGCCGTCGTAGCCGCCCTCGAGCTCCTGGCGCCACTGCAGCCGGCCGATCGTCGCGGCGGTGCCCACAACGGCGGTGTCGCTGACCGCGGAAAAGCCGATGATCGTGTTGATCGTGCCGGCACTGTCGACCGTGAGAACGGCGAGCTCGCCGAAGTCCTGCAAGCTCGTGATCGTGACCTTGTCATCGGTCGAGACGCCGAACTCGATCAGCTTGTCTGCAGCTGCGCCGGCACGGGTGAGCTCGAGACCATTCAACTCGGCCACCAGGGCGGTGGTCGTGGTCGCAGCGCCCACCAGCGTCTGAGTCAGGGTGAACTGAGTCCCGTCGACATCCATGATCAACGTCTCGCCGCCGGCAAGGTTGTACGTCCCCGCCGTGCTGCTGGTCTGCGTGGGAGCGACAGGCGGGACAGCGAGGCCGGTCACGTCAGCCGAGGGCGCCAGCGTGATCGAGTCGTGATCGTTCGAGATCACGCGGTAGGCGTCGCGGGAGTCGCCCTCGCTCGCGGCAGCGGCGGGGAAGTAGAGGCAACCCTTGTCGGCCAGGTCGGCAGGCAGGGGCCGGGCGTAGATCGTGAGCGTGTCCCCGGCGGACATGGCGTTGGGGCCGGCGCGGAGGGTGAACTTGGGGACCAACTCGCCGCCGTCGTATTCGTTGGTCAGCGAGCCAGAGGGCAGGTCCTGCAAGACCTCGCCAGAGTCGAGGGTCGCCACCACCGAGAACGTGGTCGCCGCTGTGAACGTGACAACCACGGTCATCGGGACGGGGCGCGAACCCCATGCGATGTCGTCTACGGTGTCGAAGAAGGCGTCGCCGGTCACGCTCACCGACGGGTTGATCGTCCATCGCAGGATCTGGAAACTAACCGTCGTCGCGGTCACGCCAGCGGGTGCGGGGATGCCGGACCAGTTCGCGGGGCGCTGGAGCGGATCGCCTACATCACCCGCGAAGTTGTCGACCGGGGCGAGCTCCCACTGGTTCAGATCCTGGTCGATCATGTCGTGCCAGTAGAACTGCCCGGCGCTGTCGGTCGCCACGTCAGACCAGGCCTTGACGGCGCCGTCATCGCGCCAGGCCTGCAGGCTGAACTTGCCTTCGGAATCCGAGGACGAGTCCTTGATCTCGATCGCGAGCATCTCGGGGCTGCCCGTCAGCTCGTGGACGTTTTCGAGCACCATCAGCCACTGACCCGAGGCGCCAGCCGTCACGGCCGCCGACCATGTGCCCTGGATCGTCACGACGCCGGCGGCGGTGTTCGCGGTCACGACGCCAGAGAACGAGGCGTCATCCGTGGGGAATGTGATGGTGGCGCCGACGTATTTGTCTACCGGCATCGCGAAGCCGAGATCCACCGTCGAGGTGGTCGTCAGATCACCAGGTAGCGACACCACACCGGACTGCACGCAGCGGCGTCCGGCCCAGCGCCCGCCGTTGTGGGCGTCGAGGTCCATCAGCTGGGCCTGCAGCTTGGTAGTTGCGACGCGCTCGCGCACGCTGGTCTCGGCGTTGCGATCGTAGACCTTGAGGCTCGACTTGACCTCGGATCCGTCAGTCACCCGAAGGATCGCGAGCTCGCCGGCACCCTGCCCGGCGGCGTAGAAGTGCTCGGCGGCGAGCGGCCCTTGGCTGTACGTGGCGAGCCCGCCGAAGATCCGGCGGTACTGCGGCAGGCCGGAGGGCAGCCGCTGTGCCACATCGGTCGGCCCGGATCGGAACGTGCCCACCATGAGCGTAAAGCCCAAAGGGCCGTCCTGGATCGGCTTTGGCGGCACGGTCTCGCGAACCTGCACGCCGGCTGCCTGGATCGCTCCGAATACACGGGTGGTCATAGCTTACTCCTCGATCTGGATGGCGATCCCGCCAGCGCGGGTCATTGTCACTGCCGCAAGCGAGTCGGCGCCCGACTCATGGTACGTCACACGCCACGTCGCGCGCGCCTCAGAGATCCCGGATCCGAGGCGGTCCACGGCGCGGCGGAATCCCTCCACCTCTTGGACTGCGACGGCTCTGGCGCTTTCCGGACTCACAAGCCTCCGATACCCGGATCCGCCGAGCCACGCATTGAGCGCAGCCGTGATCCGTGACACATCGGATCCGAGCTCGGCCCCTACTGTGACCACCAGATCGGCCTCCACAGTAGCGATCCCGCCCAGCTGGTAGGTCACTGGCGGACTGGCATCGATATCGCGCACCTCGGCAGGTATGGACGTGCGCGAGCGCTCCACGTCCCCCACGGTGAGCACGATCGAGGGCAGCCGCTCAAGCGCGACGACATCGCGGTGCCGCTGGAGCACCACGTCGGGCGAATACTCGCCCTCGAGGCGTACGCGCTTCGCCGCATCGATCGGCGTATCGGGCGTCCAGTCGGGCGAGACGAAGGAGCCCGAGAGGGGCGCGAGCTCGAGCGGGTCGTCGGTCAGGTTGTAGGCCGCGAGCACGTCGGTGAGCTGATAGGCCCACTCCCCGCCGTCGCTCACGTCCACTACGGCCGTCGAGGCCGTCGTGGTCCACTCGGCCACGAGCGAGGGGCGGATCTCGTCGAGCAGCTTGCGCCGCAGCGTCCGGAGTAGGGCGTCGGTGTCGTCGCCGTCATCCCGCAGCCCGTACGCCACGACGCAGCCACCAAAGGAGGGGGTGTAGTCGACATCCGTGGTCGAGAGCCGAGCCACGAGGGCGAACGACCGGACACCCGAGGACAGGGATGCGAAATTGGCGATCAGAGCTGCGGGCGTCGTCCAGTGCGTGGCCTCGTCGGATGCGACAGACCAGGCGGCGCCGTCCCAGTAGAGGTCGTCGGTCCCGTCGTGGATCCGGAACGTCACCGTCGCGGCGGCGTCTGGCTCCAGGTAGAGAGGCTCGATCCGGAGCCAGCCCCTCAGGCCGGCGGCGCTCATGATCGGCGTCCTCACGGTGCGGTGCCCGTTCGATACGACATCGAAAACGGCATCCGTGATGTAGTCCGAGACCGCGTCCTGGGGCAGCGTGGCGCGGCCCTGGGCGAGCCCATCCTGGCGCATATGCCATCCGGCTCCCGAGCTGTCCGCCCCTGGTGAGGTGACCGAGGCCACGTCCCACACCACGTCGTCGTCGCTCGGTGTGCGGGGCATAGCCCCAACGGTGGCGCCCTCGAAGTGCACCCATGCGTCGGGCACGAGATCGAGGGTTTGGATCACGGTCCGGAGTCGTCTCGCCATGTCACCGCCCGAAGAAGGCACGCCGAGCGGCGTGCTTCCAGTGGTTGAAGACGGCCCGCTGGAAGCGCTTGTCGCGAAGCGGCGCGAGCAGGAAGGGCCGAGCCGGGATCACCCATGCCGCTGTGGGGCGGCCGCCACCCAGCGCAGCGGCAGACCGGAGCACGGACTTGCGCGACCGTCCAGACAGCTTGCCGGCACGACCGAGAGCCTCGGCGACCATGCTCCACACCTTGGTCTTGGCTTTCGGCGTCGCGTTCAGGATCGCGCCCTCGTGCAGGATCCGAGCGATGTTCACGGCATCGGCCCCCACCTTTTGCTTCAGGACCCCCACCCGCACGAGCTTTGGCGACACCACCTGGTAGGTGATCGACTGGAAGAGATCCCCGTCCCGGACCAGCGGCTTACTGGACCCCTTCAGAATGACCGTGATCGGGCTGTTCTCGACGTATTTGCCCTGCCGGATCATCTTGCGAGCCGTCTTCTGGAAGTCCCGCCCGATCCGCCTGTTCGCGGCAAGGAGCTCGCGGTTCAGGCGCGCCTCGAACTTGACTGGATCGAGAGCGCTCACGAGCTCGTTCCAGCGCCCGAAGAGGCGGACGCTTCCACTTCGCGCGCCAGCGAAGCCACCACCGGACCCATTTACGGCCACCTAGAGGCCCTCCTGCCGGCCGCGTGCCGGCGTCTCTTCGATGCAGTCGACCACCACCAGGGCGCGGCGTTCCCGCTGCAGCTTGCCGCTGCGACGGGGGCCTGTGATGCGCCATCGCACCGCCTTCGGGCTGGTACCGTCCCGCTCCGCCACCTGCGTGATCACATCCCCGTCCGCGGGGGACCATGAGGCCGCTGTGACATCCACCCGTCGGAACGCGACCTCGATGCGGACGGGTAGCCGCGATCCGTCCTGGCTGGAGAAGCGGCGGTTTCGCTGGATCTCGTTGACCTGGGCCGAGATCACAAACGACGCGGATCGACCAAGCCGGGCATAGGGCTCGTCCGTGTCGGGATCGTAGACCGTGGCCGACCTGTCGATCGGAACAATGGTGACCCGCTCCCGGCCGACGAGCCTGGTCATTCGAGGGCGTCCAGGATGGCGCCCAGGCCGGCCACGAGCTCGGCGCGCGTGTACGCGTCTGCGAGGTCGTCTGGCACAGCCACGCCGTTGAGACGGAACGTGGCCACAAGGTCGTCCATGCGGTAGCGGTCGGCGCGCCCAAGCACGTCGCGGCACACGTCGACGGGCGTGCGGTGCACCTTCGCGGGCTTGGCCGCGGCCCGCTGGTCGGGTAGCGCCTCGATCCGGTAGTGCTTGGCGAGCCCCTCGCTTTCGAGCCAGGCCGCGATCTCCTCGGCCTCGCTGTCATCGAGCAGGCGAGAGCCGGCGAAGTAGACGAGCGAGCCACCGGGCCCAAGTGGAAGGGCGCGAGCGGCGTCGTGTGGTGCGGATACAAGTGTCTTCACGGTGGCCTCCGGTGGGTCAGTAGTAGCGCGTCCGCCCCATCCGGCGGGGCCGGCCGGCTCTCACGCGAGGCGGGCGGCGGTAGTGAGCCAGGATCTGATCGATCTCCCGCTCGGTCGTGATCCCGCCACCGATGACACCCTCGCCGAGGGTGTAGGCGCGGCCCTGTACGGTCTCGCTCTTGATCCCGGTCATGACCCGGTCAGCTCGGGCGTCGTCGTCGTCGAGCGGCGCGGTCTGCAGGATGGTGAGCCGAGCGAGGGCGGACAGGATCAGGGGCGGCGTCGAGCCGTCTGGTTCGAGGTAGCCGAAGTCGCCCACCAAGGTGACGTTCTCGATCCCGTACGGCCAGACGCCATAGGAGCCCGGCCACTGTGGATCCCCCTTGCCGGCCTTGAGGATGACCTGCGGATAGTTCCGCGGATCGTCGGCGTCCATCCCCATCCCTGCCCCGTCCCTGACGGAGTAGAGGTCGGTGTCCATGGCTGTCGAGTCGTCCTCGACGGTGACCGAGGTGATCCCGGTGCCGCCCTGCCCGACGCTGACGACGGGGTACGGCACGTCGAGGATCCGGCCGCCGGTCCCATTGACCAGGAGGGTCCCCGTCCGCAGCAGGAAGAAGCGTCCCGTGGTCCCATGGACGTAGGAGACGGCCCTGGAGAGCGCGGCGTCCATGAGGGCGTCCGTGGGGCTGCTCGCGTAGGAGGTGCCCATAAGGGCGCGCAGCGCGGTCCGAGCCGTCGCCTGGACCGAGGCGTGGAAGTAGTTCCAGGGGAGGATCGCCGGTAGTGCCATGGTGCCTCCCTGCTAAGTGGAAAGGCCCGGAGCAGACGCCCCGGGCCCAGGGCCTCGCCAGAGGCGGGGCTAGACGCGCCGCTCGATGTCGACGCTGAACTGGACGCGCCCCTCGATGAAGGTCGTGGTTGTGCCAACGACAATCGAGAGCGTCGAGCCAGGCCCGAAGGTGTTGAGCGCTGTGGGCGCGCCCAGGGCGGTGACCTCACCCAGCGCCTTGACACCGGTGAAGACCACCGAATCCGAACCAGTCACCGCAACGGCGCCGATGTGCAGGATGGGGGTCGTGGTCTTCGCGGCGGTCGTGATCGCCTTACTGCAGACCGCGGTCCAGCGAGCGACACGGCCCCAGATCTCGGGCAGCAAGAGGTCGGTCAGGAGGTCGCCGTCCGCGATGTCGGCCGCGTCGAGCTCGAAATTGATCGTCTCGAAGGGCTCGTATCGATCCGATGCAGCAGGGCCGGTCGAGGCGCCAGCCGCGACGGCCTTCTCGGCAGGCAGGACGCCGAAGCTACCCGGGGTGTGATCGATCGTCGCGGTGATGGCGGTGCCGGATCGCGCGAAGAGCGCGGTGAACGCAACGGCGTACTGCGTGCCCTCGACGCTCGGCAGGGCGGCCTCGATCTCGGCGTCGGTGGGAGCCACGGCACCGGCGGAAGTCAGGGCCACCGCCCCGTCCACAACCAGGAGGTACACCTGGTTCGTGATCGGGTTCAGGTAGTAGACGTACGCCGAGATCAGCTCGGAGAGGTCGGCAAGCGTGGAGCCGTCGTAGGCCACCGCAAAGCCGTCGGGCGCGAACTCCTGCACGTGGTCATGGATCACGGCGACGCCGCCGTCGATGCTGACGCCGAGGTTGCCGCTGGTCAGCGCGTTGGCGGCACCCACAGGCATCGCACCACGCAAGCCGATCAGCTTGGTGACGGGGACGCGGGGGTTCGCGGGTTCGGTGCGGTCGTCAAGAGTCGGCATGGTTGTGCCCTCCGAGAGCTGTTTAGAGGTCTTCTGCGCTCGGTGGCGCGGTGGTGATCAGATCGTGGAGCCGTTCGATCAGCTCCGATTTGCGAGCGAACTCGGGCACCGGGATGCCCGCATCGGTGGCCAGAGCCTCGAGCTCGGCGATCGTGTGTGCGGAGCTCGCCGAGCGAACAGCGTCCAGGGCGCCAGACAGCGCCGAGATCGCGTTGGCGAACCCCTTCTTCTTCTTTGGCGCTGCGGCTTCAGCCACGGCCGAGGCCACATCGAGCGCAGCATCCACGGCGGCGAGGACGGTGTCCGTTGACACCTTCGGCGCGTCGTCGTGGTCGTCGTCGTGGTCCACAAGACCCAGACGCACATCCTCGTCTGGATGCCAGGCGATAGGCATAGCCTCGGCCAGCAGGGCCCCCACCTCTTCGCGGCGGTCCCAAAGCATCCGCGCATAACCGGCCTTGTCCTCGGCCGAGAAGGCGCCCAGCGAGCGCGTGTGCCCCTGAAGCACCTGAACCAGCCGGCCATAGGCGCCAGCCGCGGCCTGCGTCACGCCAACGGGCGCCTGCGCAAGCTTGACGACGCCGGCCCGTGTGCACGTCAGGCGCCTGTCCTTCCTGAGGGTAGGCACCCGCGGACTGTCTGACCGGAGGGTGAACGACTGGCCTCGACGCAGCCGCTCGAACCGAGGGGCCGCGACAGTGAACCGCAGGAGGTGGATGGCGCGCTGCTGAGACATGTGATCAACCCGGAGCAGGAAGGGTCAGAAGGACGGATCAGGATCCGTAAGTGAAGGATGGGACGATGACACCGTCCTGCATCGCGATCGCATTCTCGTTGAAGATCCCGCAAGTCGCCTCGTAGTAGATGTCGATCCGGATCTTCTCGTTCTCCTGGATGAACTTGCGGTAAGCCCGGATCCCGTCACACATGACGATAAACAGGTTTCTCGGGTTCGTGCACAGCACCGGCGTGCAGTCGGCCACATCGAGGGTGTAGTCCGCGGCCGTGGTCGAGATCGTGGTCTGACCGAGCGATCCGGTGAGCAGGGCGAAGTTGTTGGCGCCATCCCATGTCACGACCGCGGTCTCGCTCTGGCCGGTAGCGTCGAAGGTGACGCTCACAACACGGCCCGCGTTGGCTGCGGCGGCGCCACCCAAGAGGGTGTCAACCTGCGCCTGCACGGCGCCTGCGACATCTGCGATCGCGTCAGCGTCGACGGCGGTGCCGCTCAAGGTTGCAAAGCCAAGGTTCTCCGGCATCTGCGGGACCACGATCTGCGCAATACCTCGAGGGGTGTGCCGGCGACGCTCGGCCTCGGCCTTGTCGCCGAGCAGGGTGGCGCGGCTGCGGAGGTCGTCCTGGTAAGCCATGTCGAGCAGGCTCGACTCAAACCAACGCAGATCGGCGTCCTCGCGGTGCTCAGTCGGAAGCGCCGACATCAGGCTCGGGTACAGGGCCTGTGCCCAGGCAGAGCCTCGGGTCGTGGTCGCGCGCAGGCCGCTGCCGTCGCGGATCTGCTTCAGCCATCCGTCCCGTTGGCGCAGCAGGCGGTTTTCACGGGACGAAGCGGCAAGCGTGGTGTCGCCCCGCATGGTCCAGCGCGCCATATCGTTGCCCATGGCCTTGGCGAAGGCCTTGCGGACGGACTGATCAAAGTTCGGCGCACCCGAAACGGCGGCCTCTCGGATCGCCTCGCGGGTGAGGTAGAACGTAGATTTGAACTTGGCCGTCTCATACTCGATGAAGTCGGTGTCGGGGTGCGTCGTCACGGCCCCGCCGTCGTCCTCGGATACCCCCTCGGTCACGATCTCGTTGAGATTCAGGCGGCTGATCTGGCTCTTCCGCTGCTTGCGGACCCGCATCGTGACGGACGAGAGCCAGCCGTTCTGGGCGACCGTCAGATCGACGAGCTGCTCGACCTGGGTCCGGTTCATCAGCTCGCCGGCGGCGGCGCTTGTGGATGTAATGGTGGCTGGGGTCAGCGCTTTGACGCTCTTGCCGCCGATTCCGAGCTCGGCGAGCACGTCACCGGCGCGGGCGAGCAGGTCTCGATTGCTGGGCATTGCTTCTCCTGAGGTGTTCCGGCAAACCCGGATCGAGGTGGTGGTCGCCGGCGCACCGGCCATGGTTTCGGAGCCGACCCTACAGGCCGAGCTGAGCCCAGCCGGAAAGCGCGGAGCCCGCGAAGTCGTCGGCACCGGTGTCGGTGTCGTCATCCTTCTTGGCAGACTTCTTCGGGTTGCCACCGCCATCGGACTTCGGCTTGGCCGGCGTGCCGGCCATCTTGCGCACAAGCCCGTCAGTGACATCGAGGCGATCAAGCACCTTGGACAGAATGTCCAGGATCCCGGGCTCTGCGTCGTCGGCCTCGCCGCCGCCAAATAGAGCCTTCTCGACCTTCACGGCCCGCATATCAAGCTTTCCAAGCGCCTTGGCGAACTTTCCGCTGGCGTCGCCACCAAAGGTCCCGGATGCGCCCTTGCTCTGCGCCTGCTGCTGGTCGAGCAGGTTGGAGGGGAGGTCGACCTGCTTCGGGCCGGCGACCGCCACCTTTGCGACGATCGTGGCAAACGCATCGGTCTGGACTGCCGCGAGCCTCTCGGCGGTGAGCGCGGGGTCGGCGGCCTTCGCTGCCTGGACGGCGGCTGCCGCTCCAGCCGTGGCGAGGGCCAGGATCATGGCCTGGGTCATCGGCTCCTCCTCGGCCTTCTCGGCACGGGACGGGGTTGTCGAAACAGCGGCGGGTAGCCCCGCAAGTGTCGCAGCATTCTGCTGCTTGGCGATCCTCCTGACGAGCGCGGACGCCTCTGCGATCGCTGCCTGGTCGCGCTTCGCTGTGGGTAGCGCCCCGACCTCGGATTCGAGGTAGCGAGCGAACGCACCGATGGCCTCGGTGATCTTGGCCTTCTTATCGGTGATCTCGGCGTCTTCGAGGACGTTGCGGATCACGGTCCGGAGGGCGTCCTGGGCATCCCAGATCCGCTCCCAGAGCTGGGGCACACCGATGGCGGCGTCGAAGGTGACGGCCCCCTCGGACTTGGACGCCATCCCCAGGCCGAGCAGGCCGAGCAGGGGGCCGAAGATCCTGGCGTACCAGGCCGCGCCCTGGGCCGGGGTCGTGCCCTGGCCGGACAGCTGGACTTCGGTTCCGTCACGCTTGGCGACCGAGATCCGCCGTAAGTTGGCGCCCTTGTCTACGAGCGACACGAATGCGTCGGCACCATCGGGATCGGTCATAAAAACGAGGATCGGGTTTCCGTCCGCGTCGCGCGGGATCGCGGCGTCAAATACAGTCGGCTTCAAGCTGCCTCCGGAGTAGTGGCGACAGGGATCTTGGTGGTCCAGGCCATGAATGAGACGGCGTCGAGCTCGTTGGCCTCGATGCGCCGCCACTCCTCGGAGCCCTTGTCGACCTTGAGCACGACGACCCAGGCTCCGGCCGCGAAGTGGGGCGAGCCCACCTCCTCGGTGTTCCTGAAGCTCTCGACGATCTGCACGGTCTCGATCGCGGCCTCGTCGTGCATGACATCGACCTTGCGGCTCCCCGCCAGGTACCCGTGCGCGAGCTGCTGCAGGTCGGGGGCCATCATGGCCTCGCCTTCCGAGTCGATCGGATCCAGCGCCTTCGACGCGAGCTCGGGATCGAGGGCGGCGGCGGCCGCGGCGGAGCCGTGCTTGGCGGTCAGCGCCATGAACGAGCGGAACGCATCGGGATCGAAAGGAAGGTAGACCTCGACCCACACCAGGCCTTCGTCCATTCCCCGGGGGGCGGACTTGCGAGCGATCCGGCCGATCCTGCGCTTCGCGACCTGCGTCATGTGGCGGATCCTCCATGCAGCCCTGTACCGCTCGCACCGTGGCGGCGTCAACCTGATCCGGGATCAGCCTATCAGGGTCTCGGATCGAGATCGCAGGATCTCGCGCCTCGCGATCAGGGTCCCGATCCGTCCGGCTCCGATCTCCAAGGCTGGATCTCCAAGCGCCACGGCC
>Ga0233415_10000787_pt1 | contig 14323 bp, 13 predicted proteins | sample Na_anoxic_12_MG_FD_188631 | JGI IMG/M metagenome (GOLD analysis project Ga0233415, IMG submission 188631) | Seawater microbial communities from Saanich Inlet, British Columbia, Canada - Na_anoxic_12_MG | ecosystem: Environmental > Aquatic > Marine > Inlet | place: Canada: British Columbia... | reverse complement strand
CCAGAGCCAGATATATCTCCAGTTACAGTCAAAGTGTTACTTGTTTTATTCCAAGTAAATTCCGTGTCTCCATTGAAAACGCCGCCATCATTGAACTGGATCTGCGTATCTAAACCACCGGGAGATGCTGATATTCCAGTTAAATTTGAACCATCTCCGTAAAACAAACTTGCTGAGACAAGAGCACTTGCCGTGACATTTGTGACACTTATGGTCGCAGGGAGTCTCGCATTGTTTAATGTTCCGGCGGAGATATTGGATGCATTTAGGTCTGTTAAGTTTGCTCCCCCTCCATAGAAATCAGAGCCAGAAATGTTTCCTGAACCACTCACTCCTCCGAGAGTTAGAATGTTGTTTAGTTTGTCCCAAGTAAAGTCTGCGTCTGATGCGAATTTTCCTGCTTCCTTATATTGTACTTGGGTGTCTGAACCTGCTGCAATTCCAGTTAAGTTTAAGCCGTCTCCATAAAAAGAACTTGCGGAGACGAGGGTGCTTGCTGTTACGTTTGTCACGCTAATTGTAGCGGGGAGCCTAGCATTCGCCAGTGTGCCTGCTGATATGTTTGAAGCGTTTAGGGCTGTTAAATTTGCGCCATCTCCATAGAATGCCGATCCTGAAACATTTCCGGAACCAGAGACATCTCCAGTTACTGTGAGCGTTGTGCCATCGAATGTTAAATTGGCCTCGCCTTGTACCGTGTTTGAATTAACGGCCGTTATAATAAAATTGTCTGTGGCTGTGTTGTAATTTTGAACCGGAAGACCTGTTAAATTAGAAGCATCGCCGTAAAAAGAACTTGCGGAGACGAGAGTGCTTGCTGTAACGTTTGTCACGCTAATTGTAGCTGGAAGTCTTGCGTTATCCAGAGTTCCTGCGGAAATATTTGAGGCATTTAGATCGGTTAGATTTGCACCCCCTCCGTAGAAGTCTGATCCGGATACGTTGACAGAGGCGCTAATATCGCCGGTTACAGTGAGAGTGTTGCTTGTCTTGTTCCATGTAAATTGAGGGTCGCCTCCGAAGGCGGTGGCATCGTTAAATTGAATTTCTGTGTCTACTCCGGCGGGAGAGCCTGCTGGGAGGTTTGTTAAGTTTGAACCATCTCCGTAAAATAAACTTGCTGAAACCAATGAACTTGCGGTAACGTTTGTCACGCTTATTGTGGCTGGCAATCTTGCGTTGTCTAGAGTTCCTGCTGAAATATTGGAAGCGTTTAGATCTGTTAGGTTTGCCCCTCCGCCGTAGAAGTTTGAGCCTGAAACGTTAACCGAGGCGCTTACGTCCCCAGTTATAGCCAGGGTTGTATTGTCAAATGTTAGATTTGCTTCACCCTCGACGGTTGTTGCGTCTACAGAGGTTATAACTCGGCCGGCGGATGCACTACTATATGTTGTAATTGCTGCTGATGGCAGGTTTGTTAAGTTTGAGCCGTCTCCATAAAATAAACTGGCAGAGACCAACGAACTTGCAGTTACGTTTGTAACACTTATCGTCGCGGGTAGTCTTGCGTTATTTAATGTTCCTGCTGATATGTTAGAGGCATTCAGGTCTGTTAAGTTTGCTCCTCCGCCATAGAAATCTGATCCAGATATGTTCCCAGAACCAGAAACGCTACCAGTTATTGTTAATGTAGTTCCGTCGAAAGCAAGGTTTGCTTCACCCTTAACTTCTGTTGAGGAAACTGATGTAATAACTCTGTTATCTCCGGGAGTGCTATAAACTGATATCGCGGCCGAGGGTAGGTTTGTTAGGCTTCCTCCGTCGCCATAGAAGAAGGAGCCCGAGATGGCCCCGGAGCCAGAAATGTCTCCTGTGACAGTCAAAGTGTTGCTGCCAGAAGCCCATGTGAATTGTGGATCTGCGCCAAAAGCGCCATCTGCGTTGAATTGGATTTGGGTATTTGAGCCTGCGGGCGTCGAAGAAACACCAGTTAGGCTTGATCCGTCACCGTAATATACGCTGGCAGAAACAAAACTGCTCGCTGAGAGGCTCGTAATGGCTAAATCTTCCGGCACCCCTCCCGGTGTTGGTCCTGCGACTGTCTGAACAATCGCTAAACTTTCGGCTTTAGTTAGATCGGTTGTTCCGTCGTTAATAATGACGTCATCAGCGGTAATGTGAGCAATAAGTTCTACATCATCTTGGATCTCATTGACTGTCGCAAAATCTGTCAAAGTGACTGTCGCGCCGACCCCTGCTGGAATTTCGTTATCAGGAACAGAAATCTGTGTTAAAGCCAGGGCTCCGGCGGTTTGATTTTTAGCAATTAGTGTTACTGCCATTTTATATTCTCCATTTCATTCTTGCTACTCCGAGCACATCTGTTGTTGTATTTCCATCGGCTGATTGATTTCGGACTCCAAGCACCGTATTCGCAGAAAAATCGTCATCTAAAGTTAATGCTAAACCGTTCAAGGCAGAAGAAGATAAGAATGAGACTGTTGTTCCATCCGAAGTTACGTTGAAAACGGCTGCGTCGACGTCGCCCCTCGTGTAAGAGAATGAAACGATGGTTCCGCTATGTTCTGCGTATCTTCCTTGCACATCAGAATACGATCTACCGTTTATACCCCGATAATAGGCGCCGATACCCGTGTTTCCGTTTCTTCCGAAATGGATTTCTGCGGTTTCTGCGGAAAGCCATTTTACGCGTGATGAATCATAATGCATTGTCATATTAAGTACTGTGTTATAATAAAAATCACCCGCACTTGGTGAACCAACTGGATCTGTTGCGCTTGGACCGAAATCACGAGCCAAACCTGTCAAGTTTGATCCATCACCGTAGAACGCCGAGCCTGAAATGTTCCCAGAACCGGAGACATCGCCCGTTATCACCAAAGTCGTATTATCGAATGTTAAGTTTGGTTCGCCCTCGACTGTTGTCGCGTTGACAGAGGTTATTATTCGCCCTGCGGAAGCACTATTATATGTTGTTATTGCTGCGGAAGGCAGGTTTGTTAGATTTGAGCCATCACCGTAAAAGAAGCTTGACGAAACAAGCGCGCTTGCTGTTACATTTGTCACACTGATTGTTGCTGGAAGGTGTGAATTATCTAGTGTTCCTGCTGAGATGTTAGATGCGTTTAGATCTGTTAAGTTTGCTCCGTTGCCATAGAAGGCGCTGGCTGATATGTTGAGTGAGGCACTCAAATCACCCTCAAAAATTACTGATCCTGTGAATATGTGAGTGTTTGCTGACGAACTTCCGAAAAGAGTTGGTCCGTATACCTGTAAGGCTGGGGCGCCGGTTGATGCATCAAAATTATTTGCCAGCACATCAGCATCGTTATTTGAAGCTTCATACGGGAATATAATAATGTGACCTTCACCCGTAAATCGGATTCTCTCTTTAATGTTCGAGCCTGCTCCCAGGGCCGGTGGTACAGAATAAAATTGAAGATAAGAACTGTTTATGGATGAGCCGTTCCAAGTCTGAGAAGCTCGTGCCTGGAAAAAATACCCAAGTTCTGTCTGTGTTGTTGCTTGGCCTCCGAAATTTATTCTGCCAAGTGTCTGGCCCGAGGCCACGAAGCCACTAGGTAGGGCGCCCTCGTTGGTGTAAAAATAAAGAGCCGATCCGTTTCCGGGGCTCGGGTTCCAAGTATGTAACCTTATGGTTGATTCATAATTTTCATCTGCGTCGGTCCAAAGAGAAATACCATTGGAATTAATTGCGACAGACGAAGTTGAATCCTGTTCTAAATGTAGCACTCCGCGAGGACCTGTGGCAGTATTTGGATCAATGATATCATCATTCGAATTGCGGATCATCACTCGGGCGCCGCCATCCAGGCTGCTTGAAGCATCTACATTTAATAAGTTCGGGAAATTATATCCGCTTATATTTAAGAGGGTCTCGGCAGGGTTTGAAGAGGAAATTGCCACGGCAGAAGCCGAGATAATTCCAGTGACACTTAGAACATTGCTTCCAGAGGCCCAAACAAGGTCCGTGTCGGCTCCAAAGGCTCCATCTGCGTTAAACTGTATTTGAGTATTTGAACCTGCTGGGGAGTCTACTGGGAGGTTTATTAAGTTTGAGCCATCGCCATAAAAGAAACTCGATGATACGAGAGCGCTTGCTGTTACATTTGTGACGCTGATAGTCGCGGGGAGGTGTGAATTATCTAAAGTTCCTGCCGAAACATTGGAGGCATTTAGGTCTGTTAAATTTGCTCCATTGCCATAAAAAGCGCTTCCTGATATGTTGACTGAGGCGCTGATGTCGCCAATTACAGTCAAAGTGTTGCTTCCACTGGCCCATGTAAAGTCTGCGTCTGACCCGAAAGATGAGTCTGCGTTAAATTGTATTTGAGTATTTAGGCCGGCTGGAGAGCCTGCTGGCGTATTTGTTAAATTGGAGCCATCGCCATAAAAGAATGATCCTGAAACGTTCCCTGAACCGCTGATGTCGCCAGTCACTGCAAGGGTGTTGCTCCCCGTAAGCCAAGTGAAGTCGGCGTCTGCGGCTGTTACTCCGTCTGCGTTGAATTGAACTTCAGTGTTTGAGCCGGCAGGTGCTGCCGTCGCTGTAATTCCTGTTAGCCCTGCTCCATCACCATAGAAGAATGCTCCGGAAATGTTTGAGGAGGCAGTTATGTCTCCCGTTACAGTCAGGGAGTTTGTTGTATTGTCCCAAACAAAGTCTGCGTCTCCGGCAAAGGCGCCTCCGTCATTATATTGGACTGATGTTGCCGGTGCGCCGGGAGTAGTTGCCCCTCCGCCGATGATTGAGCTAGCCGAGAGGGTCCCAACGACGAACATGGAGCCTGTGAAAACGTGGGTATCATCTGGAGTGTCGCCAAATTTAGTGGATCCATCGGCGTAAATGTGGCTAACATTTGTATTGATAACATTGACGTTATATTGATTGGCAGTGATAGATCCAGATACGACCAGGTCACCGGTAATATCCACCGGTCCACCAGTTATGACGAACTCGCCGGTTATATAGTTTCTGCTCGGCCTAAATCTTGACAAGTTTCACTCCTCCTGTATAAATAGTCCGGAAGATAAACTAAATCATGTTTTTCCAGTTCTTTCCACCACCAATCGCCATTAATCCGCTGATGTCGACTCCTGCGTCTCCGGGAGCATAGCTGGAGAGTGGGCTTTGTGATGTGGGTGCGCCCGGAGTGCCTGCTTTTGAAATTGGCTCAACATTATCGAAGACCCCCTTGAAGCCACCGCCCAGTGATTCTTCTAATTTTCTTTTCTTTTCTTCCATCGCCTGTCGAGCATTTTCTTGAAGCTCAACGCGCTGACTTCTTGAAAAATCAGGCTCTGGCTCTGGCTGTTTTGCTTCAACAATTCTTTGTTGAGACCCCAATCCTTGGACAACCTCGGAGATGAGTCCAGATAGAACCCCCTCTTCAAAAATGACTTCTTTGATGCATTCTTTGATGAGGGGCTTTAAAATTTTTTGTAGTTCGTTCTTTTTCATTTACTTCTCTTTAAAATTTGCTCGCCCATGCCGCGATGGCCATATGGGGAATCGTCCATTCCTCCGGTTGATGCGGAGCCTCCGGATGAAGGGCACGATTTAGGATTGATAACGCAATGGACATAACTTTGGCGCCTTTTTATCCACTTCATGAGCATCTCCATATACCGTGATGTGGGGCCGGCGATGCTGTGATGGATAATTCCAGAGATATCGTACCCTTTGATGCTAGAGTCGTTATTCAACCAGTTATACTCTCTGCTATACTTTCCCAAAAAATCAACCGCGCCGCTAGCACCTTTGATGTTTCTGAGGGCGTCTGCGTTACCAAAAGTCTTCCAAAATCTAGCTAGAAATTTCACCACTTCCTCCGGAATGTCGGGTCGGCGTGCTATGGCTTTTGCTATGGCTCCGAGGTCCTGGGCCTTGAGGCCTTTTCGTTCTTTTTCGATTTTCCTGACCCAATCATGGTCTTTCCTAACTCCTTCGAGGGAATCATCTTTCCATGCGCCGCGATGGTCGCGATACTCTCCGTCTTCGTCTTCGTGCGGCGCGTAAAAATAATCTTCTAAATAAGCCCCTTTTCCTTCCGTTAGGGCGCGGTGGGTGTCGCGATGATCCCCTTCGGAAATTTCCTCTGAAGAATCTTTGCTTTGCGGGGGTGATTCGAGGAGATCCAGGGCTTTATTGACATCTGCTAGCAGGATTTCAGCCTCACCCAGATGGGGCTTATAATTCCATAAATCGGGCATCCTTTTTTCGGCGGCTATAATGATGTTTAATTTTTGTTCAAAATTGCTGAGCGCTTGTATAAGTTCAGAACTACTATCATTTTCATTTAAAGCTGGTGAAAAATCGCCCTCTTCCATAAACTTCTTAAAGTTTTCGACAAGAAGCCGATCTTTGTCGTTGCTTGCATATTTCTTGCTCATCTTATTTATCTCCCAAGATGCTATTTAAAGCACGATTAATCCTGTCTGCTTTTGTAAAAATGTTTGGTTCATCGTATTTCTTGCCTTCTCGCAAGTTCATAAATGCATTCGGCGTGCTCGGTTCTGAAACGAAATCAAAGCAGATAAGCTGAAAATCATCTTCGACGGTCACGCATCCGTCTGACATTTCTCTGACAGATCCAAGGCCTCGGGATGATATTCCCAATTGGCATCCCCCTTCAACCAAAGATCGCAATATCTTTCCAGACGGAGTGTTTAGAACTTTGACGGTGCCCTTGACTTCTGGACCTTCCATCCAAATGTTGGTAACAATATGAGAAGCATTTTTCAAATTGATGACTGAATCATCGGGATGATCCAGTTCACCCAAAGCTCGGTTTTCTTTAACAAGCTTCTGATAGACATTCACCTCTCTTTTCAAGATATCCTCTGGATACACCCTCATATTACCGTTTGGTTTGGCAGCGCACTGCATCAACCCGGTTAAATACATGGCACCGTTTTTTTGTACATCTATTTTCTCTGCCTCGGTCAAAAGATCTTGGCAAACACCCCCTTCACAGAGGGCGTAGTATTCTCGTAGTAAAACTTTACTCATTTTTTATTCCTTTTTAAGTAGTCAACAGCCGCTTTTACAACGACGGACTCCTTGAAGCATATATCTTTTAAGCATTTAATCACCTCCCTTTTTATGGTTTATTTTGATGCCACAGTCACTGAAGACTATGTTTAGTATATACGAAGTTCCTGAACTTATCCAACCGCAAATTAGAAAATTAACGAGAGTTAGTTCATAAGTAAATAGTTCGGTCAAAGGATTAACGCCACACAAAAAGACACCAACCCAAAATCCTATGCACATAGGGCAGGTCCAGAAATATCCTTCTGGCCTTATCTTGCCAAAAATCTTGCCATAACAGATAAGTTGAGTTAATCCGTAGGCTGTTAAAATAAAATAAAGGAGATCCACTAGTCCTTCTTTTCTTCTTCAAGCATATAACTCATCCAATATGGAGAATGGTTATAGCCAGGGCGAATTGAGCCCTTTTCTGATGATTGTGGGACCTCGCCAAGCTCTGTTGAGTCTTGCTCCGTCGGTTCCGTGTAATAATCGTCGAGCATTTCCTCGTAATCTTCCATATAATCGTAATGGGGTTTCTCTTCTTTCAAGAATTTGTAAATATTGTAAATTGTATAATCAAGAGCATTGACATCCTCATCTTTTGACTCAGCGATTCGCCCTTCAAGCGACCCATAGACATTTCCACCGCGAATTGAGTCATAAATTACGATGCCCTTTCTTTTTAAAAAGTTAAAGAGCCTATTTTGGACCTCATAAATCGTTTCTGAGAAGTCATTCTTTGCAAATGTTACAACTTTGCTTTTATCTGGCATAATAACAATGTCAATTTCTTGATGATCAAAAATCATGATGTTTCCATCAAGAGATTTTCGGGCTTTTAATTCAATTTGAATTATCTCTTTTTGTTTGTAAACCTGTACTGAAATCATGGGCTTTCAATTTCCTTTACTAAGTTTTGAATCTTCAAAACTTCTTGAACCAAGTCATTATCGATTGGCTTTTCAGCAAATCCGTCCAGAATTTGAATAACTTTTTTGGCACCCTCGAGCATCTCTGAATCTTCTTTGATCTCCGAGAGTTTTATGGCATTATTGAGTTTTTCCCTGAGTCTGGAAATTTCTTCATTTAAATATACTTTTAGCTCCAATCCATTATCTGTAAAAGAGCCGATATAGTGCCCAAGAAGCTTCTTTTGCTCTGATAACAGTGCTCCGCTGTATTTCTCATTAAACTTTGAAACAAAAGTTTTGTAAGTTAAGTTGTCAATTGGCTTAATGGCCGGTTGCGCGTACGATTCCTTCGAAGATGTCATTTTTTCAATGATTTGTCTTTCCATCATAACTCTTTGCTTCGTTTTGGTCCTAAAATCAAAGATTTGATAAACAGTTGCTACATCGCGGTAGTTTGGAATAAAATTAGAAAAGACATTTGGGGATACCAGTTTGTTGATTTTGTCAATTACCTCTGTCTGCTCTTTAAAAAGCTCTTTCTCGTTAATAATTTTCTTTCGCATGCGTGCTTCAAAAACAAGCTTTTCAGCGGTGTGTTTATCAAGTTCGTGCGTATCTAAAATGGCTTTATAGAGTTCCAGGTCTTTGGCTAAAACAGAGGATCCTTTAAAATTTTCTCTTACCAGCTTTATAATGAGATTCTTCTTCCCACTATCTTTGGCAACAATAGATTTTGTCAGTTCTCTTATTAGTGCTTCAAAAATAAAAGCAGTATTACGCTTTTTATTGTGTTTCATCTTCATCTATTTTAATCTCCGAATTTTCTAGTTCTGTAATTAAGCTCTTAACTGATGCTTTTGCCTCAAACAGCAACGCCTCGTCCTGACTATAAATAGGTTCCTCATTCTCGTAAATCCCACGAGATAGGCTCATTAGATTCGATAATCCTGGGGTTGTCTCATATGGTTTTGGGATGGCCATGGCTTTATAGTTGTGTTCTCTGCCATTTCTTCCATCTCCGCCACGACGTTTGGTTGAAACATATCTCTTTCCCTTTGCTTTTTTAGTTAAAGATTTCTTCGTGTGTCTCCTGCCTCGGTCGTCTCGCTTCGCTGGGGCCGCGAGCAATGGACCTTCCTCCGGGGCCTCGTCTCCTCCGAGGTCTCCACCGAGGTCGTCTCCAAGGTCTCCTCCAAGGTCATCTCCAAGGTCTCCAAGGTCTCCAAGATCGTCTCCAAGGTCTCCACCGAGATCCCCCATTCCTCCGGCAGCTTCCTCGCCTGCAGCCTCGGCTGCTGCGTTGAGTTCTGCTTCATATTTTCTGTCATGAAACATTTCTCTCTGATTTCTAACAAATTCTTCTTCCGAGAGGTTGAAAAGGTTTTGAGCAATCCACCTGCGGCTGAAAAAGTTTTCTGTGGCACCTGATGCAATATCAAATTTTGTTTTCCAGTGCTCCAATTCTTGTATTTCTGCCACTTTTGAGGGGTTATTCAGTTTAAGTCTGAAACTGACAAGGTCATCGCCCCTGAAACCGAGCGTATAAAGGTGAACAATGCCGATTTTCTCGAGTTCCGAGATAACTGAGCGTTGGAGCCTCTGAATTGTTCTTGAAAATCGGACGTCTTTCTGCGATAGCGTTGTTTTGTCTTCGCTTGCCTCGGTGTCACTGGACAGGTAAGCGACGGGGATTTTTAATGCTGAAAACATCTTGTCTCTAAGATATTTAACGTCGTCGATGTCACCAGTAAACTGACCTCCGGGGAGTGTGTCTATTTTTGATGATTCTCCGCCTCGTATCGGGATAAAATAGTCTTCTTCAACTGATAATGGGTTATATCGCAAGTCAACTCGGCCTGTATCGGCATTGACGACTTGATTTCTTTTCATAGACGTGATTGTCTTCTGAACAAACTGTTCAACGTCTTGGGGAGCGATGTTTCCAACGTCAATGTAGAAGACGCGTCTCTCTGCGGAGCGAACAATTCGGTAAGCCATCATGGCGTCTTCCATAAGAACGAGTTGGCGCCAAATACGGCGGGCGGATTCAAGAACCGAGGTGCCATATGGTGCGTATTTGTCATTACCGAGGACTCTAAAATGAGCAATCTGCCAATTTTCAAAGGTCATGCCTCCAGAGTTCCACTGATATTGGACGTAATTTGGGTTTGAAGGGTCTTCACCTTCCAGTCTTTCAACCTCTTTGAGAGGAAGGGGGATGACGGATTTGACCCCCATCCTGTCATCGAGGTCCATATAAATAATAAAATCTCCGAACTTACACATTGAGCGACACCATCCAAAAAGGTTGTGCTCGAGATTTAAAACGTTTGTATAAAGAGACTGAAGAATCGCTTTGATCTCCTCATTGGGGCACTCAATTGCCAACATGGGGGTAAGTGCTGTGTGAGTCGTCATTTCGTCGGCATAAATGTCCATCGACGAAGCGATTTCTGGCATATATTCCATTTGCTCGTAATCCATATATCTTTCTGCCCGATTTTGTTGAGCCATGATCTTCGAATGCATGATGTCAAAGGGGCTGTACTCCGCCTTCTTGAATTGCTGACCAGAAGCTGATCTAAAATCTGACGAATATTTATCCAGAGCGGTTCTTCGAATCTTTCGATTCATCTGGGTTCGCCAGTTTGTGATGGGGCCCGAGAATAATCTTGTTAATCTCCGAAATAACTCGGATTGTGGATTATTTGGGTTGTTAGTATTTTCGGCCATTCTTTATCCTTTTAGTAACCATGAATATTTTGAATATTCTTCTTTTGATCTAAACATTTTTTCATCTAGAGCTTGTTTTTTATTATATCCTTCCATTCCTGGAATTGTTGTGTTGATTTTTGTATTAACCATGATCATAGAGTTCAAGCAAGCCTTTTTGTATTCTACATCTCTCTTATTAACTGTCAGGGCTGTGTCCCTTACCCAGCAAGCAATTGCCAATGACATTATTAAGTCATCGTTGTATCCCCTCATTGCCTGGGGCTTACCGTTATACCAAATAAAAGTTCGTAATTCGTTAGAAAAGCGAACTGAATATACCTTAATTAGTTTGTTTCTGATGAATTCTTCCAATTTTGCCACAATTAAAGGTCTTGTTTTCAAGGAAGTCGTAAATCCTGCAACCGATGAACTGTTTGATTCCGCTTGGTGGCTGTCTATAAATTCGTGAGTGCCTTTTATGGAGTAATATATGTTTGGATATTGCAAGTCTATCAGCTTTTCCAGTATGGATATTCCAATTCCAACGTTCTCCACAACCAACAGGCAGTTTCCATACTCTTTTCCGGCTTGTTGGAGGACATTTGCATACATATCCAAGTTTGGTTTTCCCTGATACTCTGCTATAACCTCCATTGTTTCCAATTTTATGATATTGAACACAGAATAGTCTGCCCCATCACCCCTGGCGACGTCGGCGACAAGAAGATAAGAGCATGTTGGATCGTATTCTTCCCAGATCCACATATTTCTGTCAAAACTTGTTCTGTATTTTGGGTCACAAACCAGACTTTCTATCCAAGAGATGTCATCTGGGTGAATTACGCTTTCACCTGATGTATTAAAGTTACATTCAAGCTCTTGAGCGATCTCTCGGCGAGACATGTTCCTTGTTTCTTTGTCAAACCACGCTTGATCTCTATCTGGGTGGACATCCCAATTTAACATAATGGGGTGAAAGTCGTTTGAGCCCTCTGCGGCCTCATTATATGTCTTGTGGAACCAGTTTCCAACTCCGTTTGGAGTTGAAAGCGCGATAACTCGGCCACCGGTTGATATTGTAGGATACAAGCCTGCCCAAAGCTCGTCTAAACTCTCAACGTGGGCGGCTTCGTCAATGACCAGCAGAGAAAGAGCTTCTGAACGTCCAGCGTCTCCAGATGTTGAGGCTGCCTGTATCTGCGAGCCGTTTGAAAGCTCGAAAGAGGCCCTGTTGTCGATTGAAATATTTGCGATGAGAAGAAAATCAGGAACGTTTTTCATAATGGCCTTAACTTTCTTGACAAGATTGGCTGCTGTCTTGAATTTGGTGGCCATAACAAGGATGTTCTTATCTCTGTGGAACAGCATTAGCCAAACGATGTAGGCAGCGGCGATCGTAGAGATGCCCAACTGTCGGGCCTTGAGGATTACATTGAAACGGTAATCGTTGAAGTCCACCAGAAGGTCTGACTGATAGTCATAGGTCTTGAATGGAATGAGACCTTTGATCGGGTGAGAGATTCTTGCGTAATTATTTACGAAGTAGACCGGGTCTTTTCCACACTTTAGTATTTCAGCTACTATTTCCTTCTTGGAGAGTGTGTATGACATTTTTTACTCTTTGGCGAATCCGCCTTCTTTTAGAAACTTGTGAAAATTGACAGCGAGAGGGTCTACAATTCCTTCGCCAAGAGTTGTTACCTTCTTCATTCCGCCGATTTTGTACATTTTGTGTGCGGTCACAAACGTTCGTACTCGTGAAGTATTCTGAACAAGACATTGCGCCTCACCTTGAGGGGTGATAGAGAGTGATTTACCGGTGATCACTTTATATTCTTTTTTAAGGAAATCGGCAATCTGTTGAAGTTTGCGTTCGCATTCTTCTTCGAAGCCAACCATATAAACAGAGGATAGCGAGACGTTTGATTCATAATTGATTTGGAGCATATCTCCCACAATTTTGACACCAAAGCCATCAGATACTCGGCTGTCAATGATCGGACACCCCTCTTCTCGGCTTAGACCGACTTTCTTGGCTTCGCCGTCTGGGACAAAGCGTTCGTCGTGAGAACCATCATAGGCGTTTGCAGCCGCTTGATTGATTCCTGTAATAATTTCTAATGTTGTAGCCATTTATTTGTTTTCCTTTAATTAAGTATTTTCTACTCTCGGTCTTCTGGGTGATCAGGTGGATCTAGCTCGTCCAGAGCGCTAAAGACGGAGTTTTGAGCTTCTTCGAGTGAGACTTTGGCTTTTTTTAGTAAGCCTTTAGCTTTCTTGAGTGATGCTGGGGCATATCCGAAGGCCTCGTTGGGTACGAACGGGATGACGATGTCAGACAACCCATTAAAAGCCTTGGTCAAATCTTTTATAGCTGCACCAACAGCCTCTCGACTAGAATCTTCGGCGTGGAGTTCCGTGGCAAGATTGTCAATCTCTTCTTGAATCAGTTCTTTAAGATTTCTTTTTGTAAGTTTCATTTTTTTAATCCTTCTTGTCTGGTCGCCATCCAGATTTCCATCTTTCTTCGCGCCCCTCGATCCATTGAATGTAGCAGCGAAAGCAACAATCGAATTTTATCATGTAAACATTGTCTTTCAAATCAAAAGAATAAGAAGAACAAACAGGACAAACTCGGTTCTCGTCTCTATTAAATAGTTTTTTAGATATTAAAATGCCATCAACTTCTACTTTTTCGTTTTTTTCTCTCTGCTTTACTTCTTTTTTATGCAATTCTCGAATCTGTTGCTGATAATCTTTCTCTTTCTCATCATCCCAATCTTTTTTTGGGTGCTGTGTTGCTTCTTTCCCGTATTTCTTGGAAATAGCATTCTCATATTTCGCAATTTCGTTTAAATCTTTTTTCATTTGGTCGCAGCTTTCGCTATTACTGCCGTTGTTCCCACTCCGGCGATCAATCCACCCACAATTCCCCAAGCTACGGCGCTTGATCCAGGCTTTTTACTGATAACCTTGTTAAGTTGTTCGATCTCTTTGTCTTTCAAATTTAAAGTTGATTCATATTTGCTCTTTTCCGTATCTAAAGTAATTTGCATTTGATCCAATTCCAATTTGTACACCCACTCTTGAGCAGAAAGCTCGTAAGCTAGCTTCAAATTGTACTCATCTCTAAGAAACTTACTTTGTGCGAGCATTTTAGCTGTGGCCTCTGGGTCAAACAGTGTGCCAGTAAAGGGCGCCGGGGCGCCTTCTTGCACAAAAGTAAATTTCCCTCCATCAGCATGCGCTGTATTCAAAAATACCGTCACCAAAGATAAAATAACAAATTTATTCAACATATTCTATCCCAAATTGCTCCTCAATCTCTCGTGCCAGCTTTGAAGGCTGCAGTTCAAAGTCACGAATGTATTCCTGTACGCTTTCCTCCCTGTCTTCTTCAAGATCCTCGAGAGAATTCTCATATCTTTCTGTCAAAGCAGCGAGTTCCTTCTTATAATTGGCGATTGCCTCCTCTCTTCTTTGGATTTCCTCTTCATGAAGAGCCTGTAAATTCGTTAATTGCTCTTTGTAGCTCTCGTTCATGACGTCCATGGACTTTTTGAGTGCTCCATAATCGTTTTTTGTCAGAAAGAACAAGGAAACCATCACGATAAGTCCGATTGTTTGCCAGTTTTTAGCGAAAAAAGGTCCGAGATGCTTCATTGCTTCTCCCAGATTT
>Ga0233415_10000786_pt1 | contig 14329 bp, 14 predicted proteins | sample Na_anoxic_12_MG_FD_188631 | JGI IMG/M metagenome (GOLD analysis project Ga0233415, IMG submission 188631) | Seawater microbial communities from Saanich Inlet, British Columbia, Canada - Na_anoxic_12_MG | ecosystem: Environmental > Aquatic > Marine > Inlet | place: Canada: British Columbia... | reverse complement strand
GTCAATACAATTTCGAAATACTTGTTGGCTTTGTTCATTAATGTTATCAATATCATCTAAAACCACGATTTTCTTTTTACCTGGAATAGAACATCTAGTTTGACAAAATGTTTTGACATCTGTTCTATAATATTGAATTCCTTGCTCCTTTAAGCTATTAATCGTAAGTATATCATCCATATATGAAATGTTACCATAATATTCCCTCATTATGGAATTAATAAGACATGTCTTTCCGGAACCGGAATCGCCGATAAACAATATATTGAGATTGTTCATGGAAATCATAGTATTTAATATATTGGTAATATCAGGATCTATTTCAAATTCTTTCAACGATTGAGGCTTATATTTATACATAAAAGGAATATTCATGTTATTTAGTTATAGTTATTCGTTAATAACTATTTAAGTAAATGTAATTATATATTATTAAATGGAAGATTATTACAAAGTTTTGGGAGTAGAAGAAAGCGCTAGTCAGGATGAAATAAGAAAAGCATATCGAAAATTGTCACTCTTACATCATCCTGATAAAAATCCTGGAAATACTGAAGCAGAAGAAAAATTTAAAAATATAAATGAAGCGTATCAAGCAATTGGAAGTGAGGATGAACGCAGAAAATATGACATGTCTAGAAAAAATCCATTTGCTGGTATGTCTAATGGTCCAGGTGGAGGCGGACCTCCTGGAATGAATCCAATGGATGACATATTTAAAATGTTTTTTGGTGGGCAAATGGGTGGCGTAATGCCTGGAATGGGAGGAATGCCAGGAATGCCAGGAATGGGTGGATTTCCAACAGGCAACGTAAGAGTATTTCGTAATGGACAACCAGTCGATGTTAATATGATGAATAAACCACCACCGATCATGAAAAATGTTGTTATTAGTTTAGAACAAGCTTATCAAGGTGCGCAAATACCAGTACAAATTGAGCGTTGGTTATTTGAAGATGGGATTCGCAAATGCGAAAATGAGACATTGTATATTCCAATTCAAAAAGGTATGGACGACAAGGAAATTATTATACTGAGAGAAAGGGGAAATATTATGGATAGTAATTTAAAAGGAGACGTGAAGATAGTAATAACGATACAAAATACGACCATTTTTAAGAGGGATGGACTAAATTTAACGATAGATAAAGAAATAACCTTTAAAGATTCGTTATGTGGGTTTGATTTTATCATACCTCATATAAATGGAAAGCAGCTTCGCTTTAATAATGAAGCAGGTAGTCCAATTAAAGACGGTCTTGTAAAGGTGATACAGGGATTTGGTATGGAGAGAGAAAATAACAAGGGAAATTTATGTATAAAATTTGCTGTTAAATATCCAGAGAGATTAACAAAGGAACAAATTGAGAAATTAAGAGAGATATTGTAAAAACTATTTATTGAATATTTGATGAATTATTAGCTTTATTGAATATTTAATGAACTATTAGCTTTATTGAATAAGATTTATTATTTATTCACACTGAAATAATTTTCAAAAAGCAAAAAAATAAAAATAAATATATAATATATTATGTCATATTTGTATAATAATAATAATGATAATAGTATTATAGCTAATATGAAAGATAAATTAACACATGGTTTAAATAATACACGTAATAGCATGTTACAATATTTAAAATCTGATCAGTATAAAGAAAGCAAAGCTAAATGGTTTGACCGAAAAGGGAAAAACGTACTGGTATCTAACGATGAAGAAGAAAGAATGAAAAAAAATATTGATAACGCACAAAAATATGCCAATATATCAAAGGATTTATTTAATAAAAGTGTTCAAGAAGATTACGACGACAAAAAACTAATAAAATATTATGCTGATTCTGCTGAAAGACATGGTCTCAAAGATGGTCCAGTGCCGGTAAATTATCTAACTAAATATGGATTAGACGATGATACAGTCCTTAATATCGCAGAAAAAACACGATATATTAATCCTAATGAAGCAAAAAATAGTAAAAAACTTCTAGGTAATGTCAAAACTGTATTGTCAAACCTGCGTGATATGCCAAAAAAATCATTTGTGAGGAATATAAATGAAGAGTTACGAATACCAATAGATCATGAATATAATGGTGGAAAGAAATATAAGAAATCTAAGAAAACCAAGAAATCTAAGAAATCCAAGAAATCCAAGAAATCTAAGAAATCCAAGAAAACTAAGAAAACTAAGAAAACAAAGTAACTAAGAAATCTAAGTAACTAAGGACTTGTGGAAACTGCGTATTTGTATCTTTACAATCTCCATTTTCCCAACACCGACCGTTTTGAGGAACTCCTGAACAATCAATAATGAAACCATCTAACAATAAATGTTGTGTAGCTTTAGGCTTTTTATTCAATTCATGGAACAGCATGGTTTTTTTGGTATTAAATTACCACCAACATCTAATGTTCCTGCGCTCGAAGTAGCGAGACGTTTCAGAGCACGTCTAGCAGAAGTACTTACAGCACCAACACCTGCACCGCTGGTATATTTATTGACTAAGTTTGTTTTTACATTGCCAACAAATACCAGTTTTCTCCCTCCTTTTGAATTCGAAGGCATTCTATATAATAATAATGTTTTTTAATTATTGTATTATATTTAAAAAACTTAAAACTCATTGATACTTAATTTAAATAATTACCTGGTGCTACATTGTATTTAAAGATCAATGGAAAATACTCCTCTCCCCATAGTTGAGACAAATAGTTTATTTTCATATAAAATCATATCATATACAATAGAATTTGGTAACGAATTATTAAACACATCCCTCCAAATCTCTGTTGTTAAATCATAACTATATACTCCCTTACTACACCCGATATAAAGTTTATTATTATAATATTTAATACATCTACTTCCTGGATATGGAATTTCAACTCTTTCGATACTCGTTATATCTGATCCAGTAGAAGATAAATTACAAATTAATATTTCGTTTGCATATTTTAGTGGTTGATTTGCTCTATCTCCCTCTATTATATATACTTTAAACAAGTCAGTTGGATCTACATCAAAACTAATTACTCTATCATCGGAATTGTACCGATCATTTGTGTTCGTGCTTGTATCATATATGCGAGAAAAAGAATCTGTATGAATAGCACATTTTCCAGTTACAGTTAAAACAAACGCAGCTGCGTGATTTTGTGGATGACCATATATTAATTTTCTTGGATAAAACCAGCCGTCGGCGCCTGCTAGAGAATTAATGAAGAAAACAGTATCTTCTCCTGTTTCGATATTATAACTAATAATCTTATTCTCGATATTATAATTGTCGCCATTGACATACGCTGTTCCTAGTAGTAATTTCGGATTATATCGATTTATTGCTGTAATTGGAACAAAAGTCATATTCCCACTTAATTCTGAATTTACATATCCAAAAGGACTATCGCGGAAGTTATAATCTGATAAATTCGTAAAATTACTAATTTCTGACCAAAAAAGTTCATCACCGTGTGGGTTTGATGAATATATGATAGTTTTATCTTCACCTTCTATTTTACCACATTGTGCATCACCACCATCACCCCAAAAGATGTTTTTACTACTAGTTGAGTTTGAAACTATTGTACCATTGTCCTGAGTTCCAACAATAACATATTCATTGACTGGGTCATATGCTAAACTATGAATTTCAAATATACATAAATTACTACATAATGATTGCCATATAGCAGTTTGACTAGTTGGGTTTGCTAAGGTTGTAGTTAATCTATATATGCCACCGTCACTAACTTCTATTAGTGCACCATCAGCATCCATAGACATTGCTCTACTATCCGCGTGAGGAGCACTATTATTTCCAGTTCCTCCCCTTACCAAACCGCCATAATTTACTTCAGATGTATTTGATGGTGCATTATTTGTTATAATTGACCATTGTTCCGAATATTGTGTTGGACTTGACTCGAAATTAGCTTGTGGGGTATATCTTCGATCTCCTCTAAATAATCTTGCAGTCCAATTATCATTTCCTATGATTCCGTTTACCTCTGGCTGTCTATCTCCACCAGCATAAACAATATTCGAATCATATGGATCTGCAAATAAAGATAAATGTATTGCTCCTTGAGCTTCTGCTTTTGGAGTTCTGGGGGTTCCATCTTTATTCGTCATTGGATTTGCATAATGAATATTACCTGTAGCGTCGAATGTGCTTGGATTATCCATTCTAACCCAATTATCCCCGTAATCTTCTGTATAACACATTACTGATGCTATTCCATTCACAGTGAATATCGCATATAATACATTTTGTGAACTTTTACAACGCGACAATAATATATTATTATTACTTGTTGTCATTATAGAATTTATATAATCAATATTTTCTGTTAGATTTGTCCATGTGGTTCCGTCATCAGCACTTCTATATATCCCCTTTCCTAACATTCCAGCGTATATATATCTCACACCAGTGTCGGTAATGCTGAGTTCGATACTGGTCACAGGATAATCGTTTTTACTGGTTTCGGTTGGAACTGATAAATGTGCCCAATTATCTCCTTCATCTGTGCTTAAATATAATCCGGCAGGTGCCATTTCAGAATGATCCGAAACTCCCTCTATTACACCGTCATAATGTGAACCAATTAATATACTCATACCATCGTTCCACATACAAACTGAATTGCAATCGTAATATTTATCGTCATATGTATTTATTAATTTTTTATTCCAGGTTCCCCCTTTATCATTTGATATATAACAATATTTACTTAAACTTCCAATCTGGAGAAGTGAACTTGTTCGTCCACATACAGCAACTAATTTATTAGAATCAATTAGATCTGATTTTATTTCTGTTATTGATGTGTCGAGTTCATCTGTTTTAGATGTCCAAACAATATCATCTAAGTTATTACTTTTTGCATTTGTAGTTTTCCATATTCCGCCATTAACTGCACCGATTAATATTATATTACTATCAGTTGGATCACACCAAACTGTTTCTGTGGCACCAGCAATATTATTATTTGGTGCAACATTCTCAATTTGACCTTCAGTTGTATTTTTTGGTCCCCAAGACTTCCAACCAACGGGTGGAGGAACTGAACAACACGGTTTTCCAGGTATTAAATTGCCTCTAGCATCCAATTTTCCTGTACACAAAGTAGCACGACGTTTCAAAGCACGTCTAGAGGATGTACTTATAGCACCGACTCCGGCACCACTAATGAATTTATTGACTAAATTTGTTTTTACGTTTCCGGTAAATAGTAATCTTCTTTGTCCTCCTCCTGTTGTAGGCATTATATATATATTACAAATAAATATAATGCGAATATTTAAGAAATTCTACTGGAATCAATATCAGCAGACACTAAATATATTGAATTCTCAGTAACAATAATATACTCAGTCTCGACTTTGTAAATTTTAGAAATAGGGCTAGTATATTCATCCTCGCTCTTTACGAGCAATTTCTCTTGAGTGGCTTTAACGCCAATAATCACCTCTTTATCTAAAGAGGCAGTCCAGTAATCAGATTTCAACTCTTTATCTTCGACAATGGCTAATTTCCAAGCATGTTGAAGACATGTATTTGATGGTAATCTGTAACTATTTTCAGCCGTTTGGGAACTCATTATATAGGAAAACAATATATATTCTTTAAATAGTTATAATTGTTATAATTGTTATAATTGTTATAATTGTTATAATTGTTATAATTGTTATAATTGTTAAAAATACATTTGGATATGAAAAACAAAGAATTTAGTTTATTTTATTTTAGAAGTAAAAAATGGAAAAATAAAATAAAAAAATAGTATAGGCAGAATGAAAAATCTAACATTGAGCAATGTTGATAATTATAAAAGCGAATTAGATAGCAACGAACATATTTTATTTTTAAAATACGTTGGTCTAATTCATGAATTATTTCAGGGTTGTACAGAAAATATTTATATTCAAAAAGAGGATTATTTGAAATATATAATGATAAAAGGAATAAAAAATACATGTTATATTTACAATTTTCTGTTACTGTATACAAAAAATTTAGAATTAACACTGTATCATACTCAAAAGTCGATTATTTATTATATAGAATTTATTAGTCAAATTGGTGAAGACACAAATAATCTGTTACAATTGAATTCCAAAGACGCAACCCTTTTTATTTTTAAAAAGACCATTTTCGAAGTAAACGAAGAGACTCGAAAAAATTACAAGGAGAATGCTGTAACAAAGGCAAAGTTAGAAACACTACAGTTATATATTGAGTTTTACAATAATATTCTTACACAAATTATATCAGATTATGATTTCAAGGTGAATAAAACAACAGCTTTACAAAAAACAATTTTCACAAAACTCTACAATATAGTAGAGGTGTTGGTTCAGATACCCATCATATATAAACATAATACAGTTCATATCAAAGAAAAATTAACTTTGTTACATTGTTTATTAGATACATTGAATAATTCTTACAAATACGAATTCATAAATAAAAACTACTTGTATTTACTAGAATATTTTATAAAAAAAACATATAAAATGGATATTGATTATATAAAAGTAAAAGGTAAATTGGATATGAACGATATTGAAGAAAAATTACAAAATTATTCAGTGTGTAAAATATTTAATTATTTGGTGATATGATTATTCACCATATTTATATGTAAAATATCAATTAGAATCAAATAATAGAGTCTTTTTGCGAATTTTTTGCTTTCTTGTTTTTTCTGGAATTTTTATTTCAGTATTATTTATACTTTTAATAGTTTGATATTCTGTTTCTAGAATATTTCTAATAAAGGCATAAATCTTATTTAAAACATATTCTTCGCATTTACCGACAATTAAAACACTACCTGTTCTAAATATCATGAAAGATACTTCATCAAAATCTTTATGGTTGGGTTGTTGTCCAGTCTGTTCATTTGTCTCTTTTAATGTATTATTGTAGTAAAACTTACTTTGGATCCCTGGATAGGAACATGCGTCGAAATTGCTATTAATTCTGTACTTATATTTTAATAAATCATATAATTTATCACGATCTATATAATAACCACAATTGAAATTAGAATTAATCAATACAGTTTCACTTTTTTCATGTAAATAGGTTAAATCGTCTCCCAAAAATGGTTGTAATATAGTAACTAATAAATTCAGAACCTTCTCTAAGAATATATCACTTTGTATTCCTGGTATCTCCATCTTACCTGTATTGAATACCTTAATATGCATTTCTTTAAATATATCAGCAGTATCGTCATATACGCGCATTATAATAACGAAACAGTTGAAAAACGCGCGCTTCTTTTTACTGCGATAACTTAAAATGTCCTTTTTACATGTACCAATACTAATTTTTCGTTGATCTTTGAACTTGATTCTCCCTTCAGGATTATCTATATGTTCAATAATCTGTTCCTCATAGCATTTTACATTTGTCAATTGGTTCTCAATATAATCAGTTTCATCCTTATTTAAAGATGAAAATTTGATTTGCTTTTTAACAATTCCGTTTTTAGGTGTAGAATAATCCAAAATAGGAATATCCCAAAATATTTTTTTTATATCAATATCTTTTTCATTTAAATAGCATATTTTAGTTTTTGTGGAAATATAAATGTCCGAACATTTAGGAATATTCGTTACATCGGTCAAATGGTCGTTTTTTTCATTATTATCAAAAATTGTATTATTTATTTGTACTTCATCATCCATAACATTTGTATAATCATTTTGTAAAAAGCATTCCCAATCATCATCAATACTTTCCATAATTATAGTTATCTATATTGTTTTGTTTAAATATATTTAATTAAACTTAAACAGTTCAATTATTTTCTATATCTATAATAAAATATGGATAGTTATATGCACGAACGAACAATTGCCATTCCAATTCAAAAAACCAATTCTTTTGAAAATAAGGAGTTAAGTTTAAATACTACATCCATAGACCCTACCACCATGTCACCTCCTAATGATTTTATGAATAAATTAGTGAAGCGCATGGGTAACTATTATTCTCCGACCAACGCATCATCTAGACCCACTTCTCCATTTACCGCTACATCAATGACAAATAAAACTTACTGTGGTAAATAAATATGATTAAATTATGATAATATCATAAATACGATATTATCATATAAATTTATTCGTTGATGAATGTTTTTATTTTCAATATAGTTAGTGAAAGTATATGATCAATATTTACCTCGTTTACATGCATAATATTTTCAGTAAAGTCTAAGAATTCAGAAGTTAAATATTCTTTTTTATGGCGAATAATATAATTCAGATAATTTTTGATTATATTTTTTTTCTCAATGTTATACTCGTTACTAATTGTTGTAATAAATTCAATATTATATTTTAAAGAACGTTTGCTTATATTATTAGATAATTCATCCCATAATTCCTTTTGAATTATTTTTTTATCGTGTATAATTTTCTCATTAGATTGCATATAATTAATCATACTTCGCATATCAGAATTAAATAATTTTTGAATAAGCTGAATTGTATCTGAATTATATTGTAACTGTTCTTTTTCGTTAATAATGCTTAAAAACTCTATAATTTCTTCTTCAGGTAACTGATTAAATCGAAGTCGCACAAATTCATTTTGAAGAGCTTCATCTATGCGACTAATATAGTTACATATTAAACAAAATCGAACATTGGATTTGTAATCCTGTAATAAATAGCGCAGCGCTATTTGCGCATTTTTTGTCATATAATCTACTTCATCCAATATAACAAATTTCATACCATCGTTAAAAAGGCTTTTGGAATTTACAAATGTATTTATTTGATTTCGAATAATATCAATCCCTCGTTCATCAGACGCATTTAAATGAATCATTAAATTTTTCTGATTACATTTTTCTTGGTATGCTTGTATTAAATTAATAATACTAGTTGTTTTGCCAGTTCCAGGTGGCCCATAAAACAATAAATTAGGAAAATGCTCCATTTTAATAATATTTTCAAGTATTTTTTTATTTATAGGATCCAATACAATGTCTTCAAAAGTATTTGGCCTATATTTTTCTACCCACGGAGTAAAACTATTCATTATGTATATTTAACACTTACCATTTAAATAAAATTGAATATACATATTATATTATTAAATGGGTAATAAGGACTCTAAAATGACTGAATCTAATTCACAAGATGAATATGTAAACGGATCTCTACATGTATGTATTGGTCCTATGTATGCTGGAAAAACAACGAGATTAATTGAAACATTTGAAGATATGATGAGCGAAGATAAAAAAACAATTGTATTGACTCATTCTTCTGAAATTAGATATTCTATTGAGAAATTAAGTACTCACGATGAGAAACATATTTCTTGTTTTAAATACAATTTAATAGACACTTTTATCCGAGAACAAAAAGATGACATTGTTTCAACAGACGCGGTTTTAATAGACGAGGCTCAGTTCTTTCCGGATTTGTTTGAAAAGGTATTGTATATGGTTAATAAGATGAATAAACATGTTTATGTATTTGGTCTAGATGGTGATTTTCAAAGAAATAAATTTGGACAAGTGCTAGATTTGATTCCTCAATGCGATACAGTTGAAAAGTTACATTCTACGTGTAACGAATGTAAAGATCCTGCTATATTTAGTCATAGAATAGGCGAGTCAGACGAACAAATACTTGTAGGTAGTCAAGATGTTTATCAACCATTATGTCGAAAATGTTATAATTCAAAACAAACGTGTTAGATTCATCCATAAAATATATTTAAAAACCATTTAAATTAACAATGAGTTATTATCTATAAAATGAGTTCAAAGACAAAAAAAGTGTCAAAGAAAATATTAAATTCTTCAGTTATTCCGGATAGTCAAATAGTTGCGTCTGTAGAAAATACAACTGGTGTAAATGCGGAAGAAGAAGCTAAATCACTCGATGTACCAGTTGAAAAAAAGAAACGTGGTAGAAAAAAACAAAATATTGTATTGGAAGTTGGAGAAACTATAGTAGAAGAAAATGTTAAACCGCCTCCTAAGAAAAGAGGACGAAAACCAAAGGGTGGTAAAATTATTCACCAAACAATTGAGGTTGATAATAAAATAAACAATGAAGCAAATGTCATTTTACACTTAAAATGTTCTTTAAGTGATATAAATGATAATGACATTGTAAATAATTATCCCAACAAATACACGTATAATCCTAGTGTAGAAAATATCCAGAGTTTTCATTTTGATAATTTAAACTCAAATAATTTTTTAATAGATGAAATAGATAATAATAATAATATTGAGTCAAATACTGTAGTAAAATCAACTAATGTAACTTCTTCTACAACTAATATTGACAAATCGTATGAAAATAGTCGAGATAAACCGGATAATTCTACAAAAAATGAATTGTGGGAAAAACTAAACATGCTAAAAGTGAATTTACACAATAACAATATATATGACAAGCGTTCTGCTTGTTTTTGGTGTACACATGAGTTTGATAACCCACCTATTTTTATACCAAAAAATGAATTCAAAAATTCTTATCAAGTATATGGATGTTTTTGTAGTCCAGAATGTTCAGTAGCACATTTGATGAATGAGAAAATCGATTCTTCTATTAAATTTGAACGATATCAATTATTAAATCATATATATGGCAAGATATACAACTATAGTAAGAATATCAAACCGGCTCCTGATCCACATTATATATTAGATAAATTTTACGGTACTTTATCTATAAAAGAATATAGAGATATGTTCAAAACCGATCAGTTGTTAATTGTTGTAGATAAACCACTAACTCATGTTTTTCCAGAATTATATGAAGATAATTCTGATTTTATATTAAATCAAAGAACTATCCCCAGTAATTCTACGTTTAAATTAAAGAGAAAAACAGTAACAACAAAAAATACTTCTGTTATAGATACAATGACTTCTAAGCAGGTATAATAATAATAACAATAATATAAATATTAATGGTATTTGATTAATATTTATTTATAGGTTCTATTTCTCAATAATTGTATTACTTTCTTTTGTGGCTTCTGTCCGTTGTTCATTCATTTTTTGTATATATTGCGCACGTTCTTGGTCCACCCTAAATTTTTTAGCACCAGTGTCCATAAGTGTACGAATTTCACCATATATTTGCTGATTAATAGTATTTGTTGTATCTGTTTTAACATCTTTAATTTCAAAATAATCATTTAATACTTTCATATAATTATATTGTTCCTTTTCTAATCTATCTTTCGCTTCCTTTGGTGTAAGTTCTGTTTGCCTACAAACAACTTGTACTAATTCTCTTTTAATTTGTTCATCTCTGGCTTTTTTTAATTTTGCTATTTTTTGTTTTTGTAATAACAAAGCATCATCGTTTGATACATTTTGTTCTGTTACATTTTGTTCTGTTACATTTTGTTCTGTTATATTATTAGATATATCAGTTGTGGTTATTGATATTGGCGTGGTTATATTGCTTGTCATAATAATTATTATATATATTCATTAAATCTTTTTTAAACCATATTAAACGAATAGCTATTATATAGTTAATGGACTATATTGACAGCATACCGGATAATTTAAACATGTATATAGATGAATTTCACGCATCTATAAAGGCTGAATTTGAAAAATCTATTAGTAAAATATATAGCAGCGAAATTAGTGTATATAAAGATGTCGTTGAAACAATTGTCAAGTTACCCTTTATTCAGAAAATAATTAATGAAAATAAAGTATTGAAGGCTAAAATTGCCGAATTAGAAAATGTGAATAATGGTGTTAAATTAGAGATAACTGACAAACCTATTTCTAAAAATATATTAGATATTGAAAAGATACCGTTTTATAAAGATAGTGAAGAAGAAGATGATAGTAGTGAAGAAGAAGAAGATAGTAGTGAAGAAGAAGAAGATAGTAGTGAAGAAGAAGATGAAGATAGTAACTTTAACACAAATACTAATAGTGATACTAAACAAGAACAGAAGAAAGAATTATCATATAATGAAAAATATAAACATGTATATGGAGATGATGGCGAAACTGTATGGTGTGTGGAGCGAAATCAGTATGATGTTAATAATGACAACCAAAATTCATCATCTCCAGTATTAGCATATAAAGAAGCATATGTTGTTACACGACAAGAAAATGTAACAGAAACAAAAGAAGAAGAGTCGTCAACAGAAGAGGAAGCTCTAATAAAAGAGGATGAATCGAGACTATACCTTTTTAAAAGGTTGGAAAAGGAAGAGCCGTCGGCAGACGAAGAAGAAGAAGAGCCGTCGGCAGACGAAGAAGAGGCTTCTCCTACATTTACATTTACATTTTCTAAGGTAGATAGTTCATCTACAAAAGATTTAGAAAAAGCAGAAGAAGAGTCGTCGGCAGACGAAGAAGAAGAGTCGTCGGCAGACGAAGAAGAAGAGCCGTCGGCAGACGAAGAAGAAGAGCCGTCGGAAGACGAAGAAGAAGAGCCGTCGGCAGACGAAGAAGAAGAGCCGTCGGCAGACGAAGAAGAGCCGTCGGCAGACGAAGAAGAAACTAGCGAAGTATTTGAAATAGAAATTGATGATGTAACCTATTACTGCGATGATGAAGAAAATGGAAATATTTACGAAGATGAAAATGGCGAAGTAGGAGATATTGTTGGTAAAATTAAAGAAGGCGAAGCATTGTTTTTTGAATAATTTTTATGCTGCTATAATATAAATGATCGATAATCTATGTCCACCAGCAATATTATATTTAGGATTTTCATTAACGCAAATAATAATAGATACTTTTAAAGGACATTATAATACCGCGTTTTTTAAAACTATTGTCATGTTTGTATTTACATTGCTTTTGAACATAATGTGTAAAAGAGGTCTAGGGGTAATTTCATGGATAATTGTATTTATTCCTTTTATATTAATGACATATATAACTGCTGTATTGCTTTTTGTATTTGGATTAGATGCTTCCAGTCAAGAAACAAATTATAAGGTAAAATATCCATCCGATTATCCAGATGAACTACTAATACAAAGAAATCCAGAAGAAAATAATTTCACTGAACAATAATTTCACCGAACAATAATTAAATAAACTATAAATAGAAATCATTTAAAAATATAACTTTTTAAATGATTATAGATGTTAAACGTAATATATGAGATGATACAAATAATAGGAAATTTATTATATTTAATATACGAAACGATAATGTTAGGAGGTGTATTTATACTATTCCCTTTAGAAGATAAACATATTAAAATACTTTTACATAAATCATCTATTAAAGCGTGTAATACATTTTGTACAGATGTTTGTTTTGATATAAGTTGGAAAATGTGTGAAATAGTCACCATTGTACATACATCGTATAAAAAAACGATAATGCCTAATTTTCATAGAATTACAGATAACTACTTTAGAAATAGAAACGCAGTATTGTTGATAAAAAATGGAGAAGAAATCGAACAATTTAAAACATGGCATATGTTTGAACAAGAAAAAGAAAATATAGATTTTGATTTGATATTATATACAAAATATAATGATGTAGAATCAAAAAAGAATTATACGCTAATCAAGGACAAGATGTTTCCAACACTTTGCTTTCCTTATACATTGCCAGACAGTTTATTGAATAATAAATGCGAGGTGAGTTTTATTGTATTTCAATTGACTACTGATGGAAACAAATACGATATTGAATTAAAAGATAACCGAAATTTTTTTGTGAAGGATAATGTATTGAAGTATCCATTTTTTAAATGGTATATGAAACAAGTGTATGATGTAATTCTACCAGAAGAATTCAGTGTAAATTATATGACAAGTGATATGTCAATGGCTACATTACACAATCCATTTTTTATAAAATTTAATGAAGATGGTGTAACATCATTTTCATCTGGAAAGCCAAAAGTAGTATCAATAGAAAAAGAAGAGGAAGAGATTGAGGCGTTATCAAATGAGTACACAGATACAGACACAGACACAGATACAGATACAGATACAGACACAGAATACATCGAAGATCCCCAGCCGTCGGCAGACACAGATACAGATACAGACACAGAATACATCGAAGATCCCCAGCCGTCGGCAGACACAGATACAGACACAGACACAGAATACATCGAAGATCCCCAGCCGTCGGCAGACACAGATACAGATACAGACACAGACACAGAATATATCGAAGATCCCCAGCCGTCGGCAGACACAGAATACATCGAAGATCCCCAGCCGTCGGCAGACACAGAATATATCGAAGATCCCCAGCCGTCGGCAGACACAGAATATATCGAAGATCCCCAGCCGTCGGCAGACACAGAATACATCG
>Ga0233415_10000785_pt1 | contig 14339 bp, 18 predicted proteins | sample Na_anoxic_12_MG_FD_188631 | JGI IMG/M metagenome (GOLD analysis project Ga0233415, IMG submission 188631) | Seawater microbial communities from Saanich Inlet, British Columbia, Canada - Na_anoxic_12_MG | ecosystem: Environmental > Aquatic > Marine > Inlet | place: Canada: British Columbia... | reverse complement strand
CCTTTGTCACAAATGGGCTCTCCCATTCATCGGCATGATGAAGAAGTTCCCTGTCATTGGCGGGAGAGGCGTCTTACAAAAACCAATTAGACCAGCTTGTATGTTTATGAAAAGAGAAGTCGCAGAATCATATGACTTCAGAGACACAACCAATTACCAAGGTCATCGGGTAACACCTACAGGTTATGATGTCGCCATATTAGCCTATAAGAAAATGATGGCAGATGGACATGACATAGGATTTCTGGAAGCCAAAGAAAACAGATACGACACTCTAAATGGAGAGGAGTGGTGCATCAACGACATTCCTTTAGTCTATCATCACTGGCATGGATCACATCTAAAAGAAAGAGAAGAAATGGATTTCCCAGACGACGATCTCATGGCTGATAAAGAAAAGCTGTTTCAGCAAATACCATGGAGAATAATTTAGAGACCTAATTCTTTAACTCTCTTCTCAATGTATCTTGCTGGACGAAGTATCTGACAGTCATGTGCCACATCCTCTGCCAAAGCTAATGGCAAATTCCATTTGGTGCAGTAGTACAAAAAGTTGTCCAACCCCATTCTCTTGAGTCTTGCTTCACTAATATCTTTTCCTTTTTTGTTACGCTTAGGATGAGGAAAATGAAGTTCCGGTATCTCTAAGTCAATAAATCTACAACCACCAACTTTTGCTGTAATATGAAAATCTGTATCTGCAAAAGCCCCATGTCCAAGATAATAAGGATCAACCCCACCAAGACGATAAAATGTCTTTCTGGTGAAAGCCGTGCCGCCTGACATCACATTCTTTCCGGGACCATGCACAGGTTCTTTGTATCTTGGATCGTAAATCAGGTGTCTAAGAAAACTCTCTACAAATTCTGATATCTCCAAATCAAGTATGTTATTGCATTCCTCTACTGGTATCTCTTCTCTCATCATAAAATGATTAGAGGTAAACACAAATACGTCATCTTCTAGGTTTTCTACAACCATTTCGAGAAATTTAGGAGGGAACAGACGATCTGAATCAAGATAAAGAACTTTATCAAATCGAGCAGACCCCACTCCAGATTGCCACATATTTGACCAAGAGAACTTCCCGCCAATACGTGGGACTTCTATCACATTCCAATCTGAATAAGCCACATTGACCTTCTCGTCAACGATAAGGGTCTTTTGGCACTGATCATACAGATTCATCCTACGAAGGCTTAAAATGGTCCTTTCTAAAGCCACCTGACGATCTGCCGAATACATAATGAATATGCTTAACAATGTTTCTCTCCTTAAATACTACATACTTACATGAGCAAGTTCCGAAAATTTTTAGAAGCAACATCAACCGATTGGAAACCAAATTCCTCATCCCATAGAACTATCGGCTACGATCCTTCTATGGGTCAAGTGGATAAAATACCAGTTGGCGGATTTAAGGGTCTCAATCACTACACTCAATGGCATAATCAAAAGAACCGAGTTGAAAGAAACTTTGATTTGGAAAAACTTGCTAATGCCATGGGGGTTGACCCAGCACCAGCGGCAGCATTTAACCAAAAATACCCAAATGCTCTTAATTACGAAAATGCTATATTTCTTCTCAGAGACCTTCAGCAAAAAACTATTGTAGCGCAAATGTATCTTAGTGGAGCAGATGGGGCTACTACCGATCCGACAGTCACCCCTAAACTTAGAGGGGCTCATTTCCAAGGACAAGATCCAAACACAGGTCAGCCAACACAAGGGCAAATAAACTACAATATCATACAAAACTTAGACAAGAAATTTTACACACTAGAAGGAGGCAAGGGAGGCGGTGTAGAATCTCTTGAAATAGGAATGGCTCTTAGTGTCATTAAGCCCACACAATCAAGTAATGCAAATGGAACTCAAAGAAGAATAGACGTAAACGTACCATTGATAGAAAAAGCAGTAGTTGAATTTGGAAAAATAGAATCAGATTTCTCCAGAGGCTTAGCCTACAAAACATTAGGGGCTGGATTGGCAACTGGTGTCGCCAAAAAGGGATATGATCAAATGATGGCACCAACCACTGGAGGCGGATTAGGCTACAATCCATTCGCTCCGGCAAAAAGTTAATTCTAGGCCAATAAGTCTAATTGAAACTCTTCTCCAAAATCCATATACCAGTCCATGAAACAGTGTATTCCAGACTCCGTGTTATATCTGTATTCTTTGTCTTTAAGATTCTTGGATTTATTGTCTACTTCTGATGTGATGCCATCCATCATTCCAGCAATACACCACAAATAATCCTTTTTGTTCGTGTCCAGCCATTTCTTCAAAAAGTAATGGAAATGAGCTTTAGCTCTTTCTGTTAAAGTTTCGCCTCCCAAAAAAGCTCCACTTTCCCAATCAAATCCATGAGACTTATAGGTCTGATACACATCTTTGTACTTGTGGTAACAAAAGTGCTTTCCTTTAACAACATGTTTGCCAATTGGCTTCGGTCTCTTTGTCAAATAATCATGAATACAAGTATATCCTGCGTCTGTAAGTCTTTCATAATGCTTAACATCTGGAGTCGCTGTTTCCTCAAACACGATCTCCTTCATGATTTCACTTCTCATCACTTTCAAAGCTAGAATGTTTTGCTCAGTGAGCGTGTCCCAGAGATGGAAAAGAATGCTGTGCCAGTCAGGTTTGTGCCGATGCTTTCTAATGGCGTTCATGATTCTTGGAAAAGCGTCATGATTCAAAATCATATCTGCGTCTAAAGCAACGAAGAATTCTGTCTTAACACCTCGAACCATTTTTTTAAGAGCTTTGATCTGAGGATACACATTTCTCACTTCAAAAAAATCTATATCATCCCTAAATGGTTTAATTGCAGCTAGACACCTTTTTTCTGTCAATTCACCGCATGTCATTAAGACAAATGTAACTTCTTTCATTTGTTTTCCAAGTGGTAGTCCACAAACTGTATTTGCATCAAATCCAAAAATCCATCCATTTGATCTACTGCAATACCTTGTTCGTTTGCTAACAACTCTCTAAATGAAGGAACAAAAAAGAAATCGCTCACTGGACCTTTTATCTTCCTCTCTTTGGTTATTTTGAAATCATTAAACCACCAATTGTATGCTTCAATGGGAGATGTTTCCGGCCTCGTAAACATCGGCTCTTCACCAATCAACTCTTCTATTTCGTCCCATCGTAAGAACAAATGAATAAATGCTTTATTGACTCCTTTTTTATACAGATGGTTGGCGTGCAAAGAGGTCCAAGGATGACATCTAACATACACGTGGCCATCAGGACTCAGACATTGTTTGATTTGAGACATTACACCCACTGGATCATGAGCATGATCAAGAACGTCATAAAGCATTATGATATCAAACTTTTTATCTGCTATATCTTGAAAATTATCTGTATAAGTTGCTCCATCTCTTTTTCCCCAATCCTCACATTTTGCGATATCATATCCAATTGATTCAGACATGCCTCTCTTCATGGCTTGTTGGGCGATCCATCCTTCAAAGCAACCAAAATCAAGGAACGACTTTCCTTCCGCAGAAACAGTCAGCATTGTGTCCAATACAGAATTTGCTCTTTTGATTTGATCTTCTTCGGTTGGCACCTTATCAGCTAAAAATGGCAACACCGCTTCCGGCCAACAATCAATTTCAAGCAATTGTTTAACATGAGCCTTTCTTTGAGGAGTTCTTTCCTGAACCACTGGCTCTTGTACTGGCTCTGGCTCTTGTACCGGCTCTGGCTCTTGTACCGGCTGTGGCTCTTGTACCGGCTGTGGCGTCTCTACCTGTGCCGGTTGTGGTGTCTCCGGCTGCACTTGTACCGGCTGTGATTCTATTGTCGCCACTGGCTGTTGTATGACAATAGGACTATCTGGATGAGCTATCTGCTCCAGTATTCCATCATCATCGAGATCAAGAGCACTTTCAATTATAGAAACAGCCCTCTTAATGACATTCAAATATCTTCTCAATTCCTTGTCTTCCATGAATCTCCTTAAATGATTGCATTCTGATAAATGACTTCTTGGTATTTCTTCCAAGAGTGATGATTTGGAATTCTGTTTGATTGAGTAAAATGAATTCCTTCTTCACGACCTGTAATTTCAGTTTTGAAATCTCTATGAAGAACTTCCTTCATTTGTCCTGAATCAATTCGAATATTTGGCAACTGGCTCAAAGAATGAACCAACAATCCTTGCTCGTCCGCTTGAGATAAGTTCATGTATCTTCCATGTTTGACCCATGTATCGAATATGGCCGATCCAAAATCATATCCCGGAGGCATTCCCATAAACCCAGAATTGAGGTAAGGCGGATCAGCACCAAACAAACAATCGTATCTGCCATAAAACCTAATTGGCTCTTCAAGACATAACGCTTTTTCAGTCTGGCTTAAAAATTCATCAATCTGAGGAAATTTCTTAAGCAACACAACGTCATTGTCCATCACTATTTCATGTGACTCCATTCTCATTCTGGCAGGACAAACCTTCCACATCGTGCCGCCACATCTGTTGCCATTCCACTCAAACGATCCATCCATTCTACGAGGGGTTTGACAATTATCCATAACAGGACAAGTTGCCCAGTTCTGTGATATGAGGCTTATCTTGCGATCTCCAATTGCCTTTTTAAGAAACTCCACATTTTCTGATGTCAATCCATTGTGGCATACAGCCCAATCCCAGTTTTCAAATCCGAGGGACTTTGTTGTTCGATTTATAGACTCAACTAAAATATCCAGACCTTGCTGCAAACAACTTCCAACAGTCCAGCGAAATAAAGGTTTACTCATGAATTCTCCTTCTGTTACTAATATAGTTACGGGGATATAAAATGCTTGACTTAGCAGAAATTAAACAACTTTCGGTAGGATTAGATGAACATTTAAGAAGATTGGAGTCCTTCACTCCTCTCTTGCGAGAAATTAAATCATCCTTAGATGAAATTCTTCACGCTCAAGAAACCAATTACCTATTGGAATTGGGGAAATTGCGCAGAGAAGTTGAAAATGTAAATGAAGAGCTTGGCAAACGTGGACTTCCGTTATCAGGCGAATACGAATTGAACTTTCAATCTCTAAAGGGAATGCTTAATTCAGAAGACTGGCCACAAGCACTTGATTCAGAACAAATATGTTTTGGTAATACCGAAAAGAAAGTGGAGCGAGCTAACAACATACTTGATCTGTTTATAGGAGAGCATCTAAAAAACAAGAAGTTCTTAGACTACGGATGTGGCAGCGGAGAAGTTGTATTTGAAGCCTCTAAAAGAGAAGCTCAAGCATTTGGCTACGACATTAACACAGACCAATTTCATCCTCATGAATTGTTATCTGGTGACTTTGAAGAGATTCGCAAACATGCTCCATTTGATGTAATTTTAGTTCATGACGTTCTTGATCACATTGAACACATTGATCCATTACAAGCACTGTTGCAAATCAAAGAAGTTCTCTCTCCGCAAGGAAAGGTTTATGTAAGGAATCATCCATGGTCGTCAAGACATGGAGGGCATCTTTACAACACAGAAAACAAAGCCTTTATGCACTTGATTTTCGATGAAATGGAGCTTACCAGAATTGGAGGACACTCATGCGATCACAATATTTGTGTTATGGACCCTATTGGCACATACAGACATTGGTTTTCTGAAACAGGATTTGATGTAAAAGAAGAGTTTCCAATATGCAGTAAAGTTGAGAAGTTCTTTACTGACCCTTCCCTAGTTTTTGAAAAGCTCAAAATCTTGTGGCCTGACTCTGAAAAACTTACCGACATCTTAGAAATTGATTTTGTGGAATACATCTTGGAGTCAAAAGAGCAAGAGATGAATATCATATAACCATCATCTTGAGAGACATGTTGTATCCATACCTTGTTCCCATGGACATAAATCTGTCTTGTATGTCTTCACTTTCAATTTGACTCGGAGAAAGAAACTTCTTGTTTACAATCTTCTTTAAGGTATTGACAGAATGATCATCGAAGTAATCTCCTGAAGCACCGATAAAATCCAATAGAGGTTGTTTGTTGTCTTCTATTCTATGAAAGAACACATTGTTCTTTTCGATCATCTCATTCCACAGAACGTAGTAAAGACATGCCCTGTCGTACTGAGGCATGTCTTCTTTCAATTCAGGAAGATGTCTGTAGATGAATTGCTCATATGAATTTGTCCCAATTCCGCTCTTGAAGTAATCAATGTAGTTGCAAAATGAGTTCACAACCTTGATAGGGTTTCTTACAACATGAATGACTGGAATGTCTTTCAATGTATCTTCCCCCAAAAAAGGAGCAGACATGTAACTGGACTCTGCTTCCATGTGATTCAAGTCAATCCAGTCATCTAAATCCTTGAAGTCTTTGCCGTCATACTTTGCCCTAGACACAAAGCTCAACTCAATCTTCTTTTCTCCTAAAAGCCTTTTTTCAGCACCTCTCATGCCCTGCCAGTCAAATATCGACTCGTGGCCGCACGGGATTCCCAAGCTCGTTAAAAAACGAGCCAGATAAACCGTTCCACATCTTCCTGTTCCTGTTATCAAATATTTGAGCTTCATCATTCTATTATATAGGAGCATGATTATAGACGAAAATAAAAAAAGAAATTTGGTTATAGCTGCCGTAGGGGATGAGTCTCTTCACCGACACTGGCTCCCAGAAGTAGGTTATGATGTATGTTTAATTTACTATGGAGATCAAAAAGGACGTTTCTCTGGTGAATCCAAATTTTACAAAGAAAGAAAAGGCACAAAATTTCATTTGGTCTATGAAATCCTTCCAGAGATGCAAGACTATGATTATGTTTGGATGCCAGATGACGACATATGCCTTAAGCCAAAATACATTCGTCGTCTTTTTTCAATGGCAAAAAAATACAATCTATCACTCTGTCAACCATCCATTATGGGATGGTACGGACTTGCTGTAACTCTCCATCACAAAAAATGTCTACTTAGGTACACAAATTACGTAGAGATAATGTGTCCTTGCTTTTCCCGAAAAGCCTTAGAAAAATGTATGAAGACATTCAAAGAAAATAACACAGGTTGGGGAATCGATCATGTTTGGAACAAAATTCTCAACAACCCCACAGATGAAATTGCCATCATTGATGATATCATCGCCATACACACCAGACCAGTTGGCGGTGGTGATATGTATGAAAAACAAGCTGATGGAAAAATGGAATTGGCTCAAAACGAAAACTACGAAATATTTAAGAAATACAAGATGGGCGAATCATCTTATGAAGACTTAAAGAATGGACAAATAGTAAGCACAGAATCTTTTGGATTGCAGTACCACAACACGGTCGAATACGGAAGAATATACAAATCAAACGAGGCAGGAGTGCCTGTTTCAAAAAGACTATGGCCACCATCGGATGAAATGAAAACTCTTTGCCAAAAAATAAGAGGAGATGAAAACTCCAACCAAAACTCACTCACTGCTTATGGAAGTGCTTATGGAACACATGTATGACAGCGTAAAGCTGTTCGAAAATACAATCGCCGAATACGCAGGAAGCAAGTACGCCATTGCAGTTGACAGTGGAACTAATGCAATTTTCCTATGTTGTAAATACCTAAAAGTTCAAGAAGTAACCATTCCATCACAGTCTTTTTGCTCTATCGCCGCAGCTACGCTTCATGCTGGAGGCGATCTCAAATTCCGTGACTACGAATGGTCAGGCCGGTTTCAACTTGAACCATATCCCATCTGGGATAGTGCCGGTCGTTTTCATAGGGGCATGTACATCGATGACAGCCATTACTGTTTGTCATTCCATGCCAACAAGCATCTTAAAATTGGAAAAGGAGGCATGATTCTTACCAATGATAAAAATGCCGCCAAATGGTTCAATCTAGCAAGATACTACGGGATGCAAGACGCATACAGTGATGAACCCGGAAAGATAGTGATGGCCGGTTGGAATATGATCATGACCCCAGACATGGCCTCACGAGGATTGATGTTAATGAATAAGATGCCCGACCACAACGAGGATTTGAATCACCCATATCCCGATCTCTCAATCCTCGACATCTATGAAAAGGAACAATATGAAATGGCTAACAATACACCAGCCTAACTACCTGCCATATTCTGGCTTTTTCTCAAAAGTCTTAAGATCAGATGGTTTCGTAATTCTTGACCACGTGCAATTCAGCACGGAACAAAAACGCAACATCATCGACTCAAAAAACGGAACTATACAATTGAGTCTGCAAATATCCAGTCGAACCAGTTCTATCTGTGATTTGCCACTTTCCAAAAAAGTTCTTAAGAAACATTGGGCCTCGATAGAACAATCTTACAACAAACACCCTTTTTTCGACCCAAGGCTCAAAGAGTTATACAACTCACCTCCTGACATGTTTGCAGACTTCACCGCATCCATAATCCTTTGGGTGTTGCAAATTTTGGAATGGGATGGACCAATATGGAGAAGCTCCAAAATTCTACCCCAAGATTACGATCTGAAAAACAACGACATGATCGTTGACATCTGCAATATACTTGGATTTGAGGGGTACATTTCTGGGACCGGAGCAAAAGACTACATCGACACCAGTAAGTTCAAAAGCATCATCTTCAATGAATACAAGCCCATCAAGTACGATACCCCACACGGGCCGAGCAAAGATAATATGTCTGTGTTAGATCCTTTGTTCTGCATTGGGCCAAAAGAGCTTAAGAGTCTTCTTCAAAATACTTGGAATACTCCGTGTCCACAAAACACTCTTTGAGTTCTTCGTAATTCAATATCATCTCTCGCTTTGACTTGACTCTCTGTTTGATAGTTCTTTCAGAAATCTTCATAGGCACTCTTCTCACGCCAAGATAGTCAAGCATTCCTCTCTGAACTTCCGGGTCTTTTAATTCTGAATAATACACCTTGTGGCCTCCCAGATTATCCATCTCTTCAATAGCGGCAGTGTATCTTTCAAATGTGCTCCGACAACATTTAGGACTTATGTTTACTGGTTCTGTAAAAACTGATCCCACCCATTTGTTTGTTTCCTTGGCAAGCACACTGGAAAGGCAAACATCTAACATCTGCTTACGAACCAGATGAATTACCTTAATCTGTCGATCTTGAATGTATTGCTCAAAATTTCCGTTCTTTACTTTATCCAGATGTCCGTACATCAACTTGAATCCAATGGCCCGGAATCCATCCTTGGAAGCAAATACATAATTATCCATGTATTCACGGGGAGTTTTGTAATTCATCTTCAAATAAATGTCTTCAGGGGATGAAGGCATCCCGCCGCCGCCAAACTGCTCGCCATACATAAAAATATCTGGATGAGAATCGAGCAACAACTGCAATAGCGTACTGCCAGTTCTGCCCCTGCTAACTATCATAAATTTGGTTACTGGAGGAATATAATTCAACATAACTAAATTATAGTATGCTTCACGAACATCACCCTTTCTACACAACAAAAATAGACTCCATCAAAGGTGGGTACGAGACATTTATGCCTCCAAAGGACATTGCTTTAATGAAGAAAGTATCAACTCTAAGAAAAGATAGAATATTTGAGCAGTCACAAAGAAACGTCGTGGGCAAAAGAGGATTCATTAAGAAGCTTCCATCTATCTACTACGAACTCATATCACGGTCCAATCTCGATGGAGATATTGTAGAATTCGGAATATTCGAAGGCGACACCTTATTCTTCTTAGCATCTCTGTGTCCCGAACGACAATGTATAGGATACGACACATTCAAAGGAATTGTCGGACAAGACTTAGAATATGACAGTTTTTCTGATGCCTGCAAAAAAGACAGAGAGGGTGATTATTTCTGCTCATTAAAAGAAGTTTCAAACAATCTCAAAAGTTTATCTAACGTCAAACTCATAAAATGTGATGCAAGAGAAACAGATTATGAAATCCCCGAGAAAATTGTGTTCGCCCACTTAGACATGGATGTCTACCACCCAATGTACCAAACCGCCATGAACATCTGGCCGAAGATTGTGTACGGCGGAACTATCGTATTTGATGACTTCGGCCAACAGGGGTGGAATGGAGTCTGGAAAGCAGTTTATGATTTCTGTGATCATTGTGGGATCGACAAACGACATGTGAGAATCGGAACAGAAAAACAGGCGTTCCTTACAAAGCTATAAATGTTTGATTGGTTGAGTTTTGATCAACCACCAAATGTCTTCAATCAAATTTAACTTCTGATCTTGCGATTCAACAAATTCATCTACGGCCTCAACTACCCCAAATAAACGAAACCCCTTTTGTGTTCTTACCCCTTCTATGTAATCATCCCCAGAAAATATGCCGCCAACTTTAAGCTTTGACCAATACAGTCCAAGCTCTTTTTTCACATGATCATAACTATGGTTGTTGTCAATGAACAATAAATCAAAATGATCATCGGGAAAATGCTTGACGACATCCAGTGAATTTGCTTTTATCATAATGCTTCTGTCGCCATGCACTTTTAGCGCATTTGCCGCATCTTCCATAGTATGCTTTACAGAACAATATGAAGGAAAATTTCCATCCCATACATCAACACTGAAGAGGCACGATAAATCTGTCTGGGAAAGAAGCATGTCAGAAAACATTCCTTTCGCTGTGCCTATCTCTGCTGCAAAACCTGTAAGATTCAATTCATTAACGATTCCACACAATTGCATACGACTACTCATAAAACACCACATATCTTGTAAGCCAATCCTTCATTGGAAACCACCTTAGCTCCTTCTAGGCCCAATCTAAAAATTGCATCTTGAAGAATCTTCTTATTTTTGATTAGATGCTCTTTGTTGTAAGTTTTGTTTCTTGCTATGTTCCAGTGATGCTTCAATGGCACAATGTTTGATCCATGATAAGTATACACATAAAGCCACCCCATATCTTCCAGCATAACTACTTCTTTGTCTGGAACTAATCGCTTCATCAATTCTATATCTTCAGCCCAAGAGCGATCACTTTCATACCAATATTCCCCTGTGTTTCTCATCATCAGGGTGCCGGGGCAATGTTGCTTTATCTCCCTCCCTGAAACAAACGAATAACTGCCATCTTCCCAATAAAGTTCTTTCGTGTTCTGAAAGTAATGTAGACGATCTTGCAAATAACAAGCATAAGCATTTCCCAACTTTTCCACCTGCTTCTCAATCCTAAGTGGATGATTTATTTCATCATCGTCCCATTGTAAAAGGATATTTCCCGTAGCATTACGAACAGCAATATTCCGCAGTTCTCCAAGCCCTAGTCCATCTTCAACGAGCACGCACTTATCAACAAGACTTGACTTCTCTTTCGCATAAGGAGAACTCTTCTCTGTAACAACAACCAACTCTTTGTCTTGATGAGTTTGCCGATTGAAACACCTCAATGCCCTCTTGAACATTTTAGTTGGATACTTTGTAACCAACAAACAAGAAACTTTCATAAATCCTCCGTGTGCCAGAACTCTACTCCCTTGGAAGGATAAAACAAATGAGCCTTCCAAGACGAGTTATGTACCACAATCGTTTTTGCATTAGTTAACAATGATAAATGAGCAATGCCATTGTCTGTAGTTAGACTCGCATAAGCCGATGACACTAAAACAAATTTCTCAGCCAAGCTCGCTCCAGTCATATCCACTGTGCCGGGAACCTTAGAATCAGATAAATTGTAAACTTTTCTCCCCTTAAACTCTGCCAAAACTTTGAACATATGGTCGTCTTCAATTTCCTTGGGAGATTTCTTGCCTGTATTTTTGGCAAGATGTTTCCATCTTGACCTAGTTCCAAAAGAACAAACTATATGATCACCTGTTGGCGGTAAATTATCAGACTTTCTGTAAACTGGAATAATACGTTTTATTTGTCTCCTTCTATTTTCCACCCAGCTTGGAAATACCACATTTGCTACCGCCTTGTTTCCTTCATAATACCTCATCGGACAGGATATCACAGATAGCAAGAAAGGCACAATTTCTGACAATTCATTGCCACAGCACCAACATCTATAGTTCCCTACAAAATCACAAGGACGGTCCAACCTACATTGGATGACATTGATCAAATCTCCCAAGTGGATGTGCTCAGTGGTGATCGGTTCTGAATATAGAAGAGTCATACTATTGTAAATAGAGGAGGAATCAATGAAAAGAGTTCTTATACTTGGAAGTCACTGCGACGATATCGAACTAGGATGTGGCGGCACATTACACAAACACAGAAATAACTGGAAAACCACATGTGCTGTGTTTATGAAACATGGAGACCATATTGGTCTCAAAAACCTCTATAAATCATCTGAAATGGCTCTAACCACATTGGGTGTTCAAGATGTTAGACACTACGACTTGCCAGTAAACGACCATCATAAACATCGTCAAGAAATATGGAAGAAACTCCATGAACTAGAAAAAGAAATACAACCGGATCTGGTCATCACTCAACAACCAGACGAACATCAAGATCATGAAACAATGTACAAAGAAACTATTCGCAACTTTCGTAAATCTTCTGTATTGTCATACAGATCATCCATTAGAAATTGCATGAACTTTGAATATCATGTATTCGAGCCATTATCGTCAGATGACGTATTGGCTAAACAAGAGGCTCTAAAAATTTATGACATGTACACAGACAAAGTTTACTTCAAACCAGAGAACATAGAAGCCATGTTGCGTGTACAAGGGATATACGTCGAAGAAGAATTCGCAGAGATATTTGGTTCAATAAAGATCGTGGGACTATGAGAGAATCTGACAAAATTGACATTATCATCAAGTCATACATGAGATTCGATGTCGTCCGTGATCTGGTCGCAAGCATCAGAGAACATTATCCACACAACAGAATAATTGTGGGCGACGACAGTGAATCGTTTGATCCAAATACTAAAAATGAACTTGAAGACATGGATGTTGAAATACACGAGTTGCATCCACACACGGGACTAAGTGCGGGAAGAAACTACATGGTAAAACAAGTGAAGTCTGAATATTTCTTAAATTCCGATGATGACCATCTTATACTAGATAAAATGTTCCTAGACAAGATGTTGGACTCGGCTAAAAGACACAAAGCAACTATCAATTCTGCCAGTGTATCTGATGGACCGGGCAATCATTGGTTTGGACACTTTACCATAGAAGATAATGTTTTGTTTCGCAACTTCTACAAAACAGACCTTAAGGAGTTTCAGGTACGATTCTGTCCCAACTTCTTCATTGGCAAAACTGACGATTTCCATAAAAACAATCTACAATGGGACGAACGACTCAAGCTAGGAGAACACGACGATTTCTTCTTGAGAATGCCATCCAACCTTAAAGTCTTCCATTTACGTGAATCACTTATCAGACGATCCCACAACAGAGAGTCCAACCCAGAATATAACAAAAAGCGATGGGATAGAATGAAAGTGTTCCGCAAAATAGTTCGAGAAAAGTACGGATTCCGTGCTGACCCAGAAAATAGACAAATAGAACACCATGGCGAAAAACCGCCAACAGTACCCATGAGGCTTATATGATTATTGGAGTCGGACTAAGTAGAACAGGCACCACAACTCTGAATAAAGCACTCTGCATCCTCGGCCTAAATAGCATTCACTATCATCCACATCTTCTCAAAAACGCATTGTGGGGACAGCCACAAAGCTTCCGTGTGTACGATGATGTGGATGCAGTCACCGATCTCCCAGCAGCACACTTCTACAAAGAGATACTGACGGCATACCCAAATTCAAAAACCATTCTCACAATCAGAGATGAGGACAGTTGGTTCAATAGCGTGTCTCATCACTATCACACAATCAATTATCGAATAGACTCTTTGTCAGAGACTCCTGAAAGAAAAGAATGGCTCAAAGAAACCAGTTTACAAATTAGGAAAGTGGTCTATGGCTCCACAGAAGTAAACGAGGAATACATCTCAAGATACAGATATCACAACAAAACTGTAAAATCAGATTTGGTTATGAACATTACAGAAGGCGATGGCTGGAAGCCACTCTGCCAACTACTTGACAAACCCATACCTGATGTCCCTTTTCCTTTTGAAAACCGTAGGTTCAAAACATTAAACTATATGTAACCACCTTGTGCCAGAGTCTTTGGGAGGTATCAGACTCCAAAATCATCGAACATCCTTGTCCGCATGAAGGAAGAGCTTTTGGGATCACTTGGAACAACAACCACCTTTTCCTCTCTAGGCCAGACAGAATAGATGTTCTCAATCATTCATTTAAGTTTTCGCACTCATTGCAAAAAGGAATCAATGGCGATCTTCATCAAATAGCCATTCACCAAAATACCATTTGGAGCACCTGCCCTCGTCTCAACTGTCTTGCATCATTTGATTTG
>Ga0233415_10000782_pt1 | contig 14361 bp, 28 predicted proteins | sample Na_anoxic_12_MG_FD_188631 | JGI IMG/M metagenome (GOLD analysis project Ga0233415, IMG submission 188631) | Seawater microbial communities from Saanich Inlet, British Columbia, Canada - Na_anoxic_12_MG | ecosystem: Environmental > Aquatic > Marine > Inlet | place: Canada: British Columbia... | reverse complement strand
CACCATCATTCTTTACAGGATTAGAAACAAGGAGGAGAAGATAATGGAACAACAAATACAAACACAACCAGTACAATTTCAATTACCAGAGAACGAGAAGATAGACGCAGTAATATTAGACAATTCACAAATAATAGAGGAATTAGTTTATACTTTACAAGGAAAGATAGTAGATAACCTTACGAATGAGATAAGGATAACTGGAGAGCCATTAGTTGAAGAAAAAGCGATTACTTGGCTAATTGGGAGATTCGTACCATACACATCAAAGATATTTAGTTTATCAGTTTTAGATGAAAGAAACATAAAACAGATTATATATGAATTTGAAGCAGATTTGATTTTGGAGTTAAAAAACCCAGAAGTATTGGGCGTAGATAGAAGGCATAGGGATTTCGTGAAGAACTTGATGGTACACGCCTTCGTAGCGACCATTTACAAGGCATTTAAGGGCGAAACTCTGAAGAAACTACTTATACAGTATAATATCTCTGAAACGATGATGAGGAGCGAGGAAGAGCGTAGAGGGCTATTCAGAAGGAAGAAAGAACCAATAAAAATCTAAAATGGCGTGGGAAGTAGCAATAGCATTGAGTTTAGTCGGAGTAGCGATGGCTTTGTTCTACATGGGAAGCCATTTAGAAAAGGATCACTACCCACTAAAACTTTTGTTCCTTTTGATTGGAATGTTTGTATTAACTGCAAATTTAGCATTAACTAGATTATATGTGGAAGCCAACGCAGGAGTGATAGGTAGTATAGCAACAGGATTAACAGGAGTATTGGATAACGTTTATGTCGGATTCCTATGGGTTACGATATTCGTTGTAGCGTATTTCCTAATATATTTCCTGTGGAAAGTAGTAGAAGGTTACAAGGCCAAAAATGAAGAAGAGGGATAAAAAGAGGAGGTTTGTTCCAGCTCAATTTGACGACGCAATAAAGAAGGAATCAAAGAGAAGGAAAAAAACCGAAACTGATGTATTAATAGACTTAGCAAATGGAATTAATAAGAAAAAAGGGAAAAAGAGGGGTATATTTGAATGGGATTTCAAGGTATGAATAAAAAGGGAAACATACCCGATCTTGTATTCATCCTAGTAATACTATTCATCTTTGGTATGCTTACTTTCATTGGTTTTACTATCTATGGTTCTTGGTCAGACCAAGTTATGGATGATCCTTTATTCAACACAACAGTTGGAAACTCTATCGATGATTCTGCTGATAGATCACTTGCAGTTTTAGATTACGCTTTTGTATTCATATTCTTAGGACTAATACTTAGTACGATAATTCTCGGATTCCAGATTCGGACACATCCAGTATTCTTTTTCCTTAGCCTGTTGGCTCTTATTGTAGTCGTTATACTTGGAGCGCAGTTCAGTGATATATTCACTACCTTTTCAGAATCAGGAGATATTGCTGCAGCAACGTCAAATTATGTAATTATTATGTATGTTATGAATAATCTACCAATGTTTTTGGTATTTGCAGGGATTGCCATAATGGTAATCTTTTACGCGAAAGATAAGTTTTTAGAGGGTTGACTATGAAATATATAAAAATAACAATGTTAGTAGCAATGTTCCTAGTGGTAGCGTTAAGTGCTTCTGCTACAGCACCAACGACACCAACCATTTCCCCTGCAAGTGGTTCAGTATTCTTGAGCTACCCAGAATTAACTTGCTCTGCTTCTACTGATCCAGATGGAGATGATATAAATTACTATTATTACACAAATAAAACTATTATAAATGATCCTATTGGTGGTTGGACTTCTAGTGCAAATATTAACAACTTTGGTTATATAGAGAACGCAAGTAGCCAAATTCACGCAAACATAAGTTGTATTGGTGCTGCAGGAAAAGAAGAATGTTATGTTTGGGATACTGATGTTTATTTCTTTAACGATAGTTTAGAGATGAGAATAAAGATAGTTGAAGATTCTGCTAGAATGGATTGGGCTAGAATATTTATAGATGATGTTATTGTTTATACAACTGCTAGTGGTGTAGCTTGGAGTAATTTATCAATAGATACTAGCAGTTTTAATAATGGAACTGATATAAACCACACTTTAAAGTTTGGGATATTTTACCAGCAATTAGCAGCTACACATAGGTTTGATTGGACTTACAACACAACTTTAACAGATCAGAACGCATTATTACATAATACTTCAAATACAACCTATAGTAGTGTTTTACCAAACTCTGGTGCGTCGTATGCTTGGAACTGCCAAGCTTGTGATAATACAAGTGCTTGTTCTGCTTTCACTAGCAGCAACTTGTTTAGTATAGCAACATTCTATAGTTGTGAAGCAGATAATTTAAATTTGGCTTTGAATTTCACATTAAGAGATGAAGAGAACGAAAGTTTATTCATTGGGGAATTTGATTTTGGTGGAACATTAAGCACAGATATAGATAGTTTAAATTTTGGGTTTAATCAATCAAATGGCAATAACTACTCTTATTGTTTATCTCCTGCTGGTGCAACAGTAGATTTAACAGCTACTATAGAATATTTATTTAATAGCACAGCTTATACATTTCCAAGGCAATATTACTTCCAAGATTCGTCTATAACTGGTGGAAGCCAACAGAATATAATATTGTATAGTTTGCTAGATTCATTAAGCACAGCAGTAACATTTTCAACGATAAGAGGTGGGCAGTACATTAGCAATATTATAATTCATTTACAAAGATATGATGTTGCAACTGATTCATACAAACTTGTAGGGATGGGTAAGACTTCTGCTAGTGGAACAGATATAATTTATTTGAGATTAACAGACGCATTTTATAGAGTTTTAGCCATTGAGAATGGAAATAATGTATTTGATGGTGGTGCGCAACATATTACATCATCAAGTTACGTAATAGATTTAGGTGGTGGAACTGGTGGAGGTTTCACAAACTATTCAGGAATCTATACGAACTTCAACAATATTATTTACAACTTGTACTACAATAACAATACTGGGAACGTTGTGCTAACTTACGACGCGCCTAGTGGTTATACAACATCAAATTGTTTAAAGTTAGATCAATATGATAGTTTAAATGGAACAACAAACGTATGTTATGATTGTTTATCCTCTTCATCTGGAACTATCTCTTGTTCAATACCAGATAATAGTTCTTACTACGTTGCAAAGTATATCGTCTATAACGGAGATATTTGGTCAAGTTTACAACAGATAGGTATTGATTTGAAAGCAAACATATCAGATTTGATTGGGAAGGATGGAGCATTTATTTCATTCATATTTTTAGGAGTAATAGCCTTCATTGCAATATTTAGTGCCGTTGCAGCAATGTTGATGACAATATTTGGGTTTGGGATATTAGTCTTAATAGGGTTGATTCCTATAAGCTGGACAACAGCAATGATGGTAATAGTAGCAGGGGGTATAATATTATTCAAATTATCAAAGAAATAAGATGGGAGCAATAACTAAACTGGTGGTAGGATTGATTTTCATTAGCCTAGTCTTTACAGGATTATCGGCTTTCTTAGGAGAATCAATAGTTAAGTATGATTTAGATAGCAACGAGAATGTAACCAATGTTTATCTTGCTTTCCAGAATGTATCAAGTTCAGAAGAGATTACAGACATACAAGATGATTTACAAAATGGATCTGATTCCTGGGTAGATGGAACTTTCTTAGAGGGAGTTTGGTACAGTTGGCAAGATACATCATTCTATAAGATTGGTTCTGCAGTAAGAACAGCGTCAAATACTTATAAAACGTCAGGTGAAATGATAGAAGCTTCATCAGCGTCATTCGGTATAGATTCAAGATTCGTAAATGGTTTCAGAGTTGCAGCTACGATAGCAATATTATTAATCATTGCTGGAATATTATTTAAGAGGAATATATAATGCAAAATATAACGAACATCACACAAGGATACCAACTTTTAACGTATGTAAACGAAGTTTCACAAGGTTGGTTTGGAACTGCTGCGCTAGTTGGGATATTAATAGTTGCAATTATATCTATGTATTCAAGAGATGGAGATTTTTCTGCTGCCTTTGTAGTAGGATGTTTTATAACGACAATCTTAAGTATTCTATTCAAAATAATAGGAATCATAACTGACGCAGTATTGTTTATGTTCATCTTAGCTACTGTGGGGGGTTTTGCGTACTTATGGTTCAAAAAATAATAATAATCATGTTGGTAATGGTACTATTTTTCTCCAGTAGTGCCATTGCCATCTCTGATTTGATTAGCGTCAATGGTAGATTGATGGATAGCAATTCAAATGTGCTGAATGGCACTTATACTGCCTTGTTTAGGTTCTATAACGACACCAATGAGGTTCTACTGGAGAATACAACCATTGATACAGATAGCTTTGGATTCTTTACTAAACAGATCAACGTTAGCAATGTTTCTTTCCTAGTTCCAGTATATTTAGGAACTACAATAGAAAATGATAGTGAAATGTTACCAAGAACTTTAATTACTTCTGTTCCTTCTGCTCTTTATTGTTCTAATTGGGGAGGTTCTACTGATTATGTTCCATACATAGGTGCAACAGCAAACGTAGATTTAGGAACAAAAGGAATAATAGCAAAAAATATGTCAATTTACTCTGCAACTGATCAAGCAGAGTTGATTATTGGTACTGATACAGATACTAAGCGTCCTGCATTGTTTTTAGTTAATGATCAGGATGATAGAGCTGGATTCTTTTTCTATGGTTCTAATAGTCCTTATGGTTATGATGAAGATTTTAGAATTCATTTAGACGATACTGCACAAGATATTCATTTTACTGGTCTGAATGGTCTTTGTGTTGGTGGTGGAGATATAGCTTGTCCGTATATGCTTACTGTGACTGGAACTGGTTATGCTAGTGATGGTTTTATATTTGATAATACTAAATCAATAAGGTGGGGGGATAGTTCTGTTAAGATTGTAGGTGATGCTGGACCTGGTGATGAATATCTTAGTTTTATAACTGCTGGTGTGGAAAGTATGATTATTAATGGTACTTCAAATAATACAGAAATTCTTACTGAATTATCTGCACGTGGACGTTTTAATGTTACTGGTTATTCTTCTCTTCAAGATAAAGTTGCAATAAATTATCAAGATCAAACTTCATGGGGTCCCGAAGCATTACAAATTAGGGGTGATGGTAGTAGTGCTGGATATGTATTGAAAATGATAGAGTATAGTGGTGATGAATATCAATCAATTAGGGTAGATAGTACAGGAGATATGAATTTCTATTCTGACGCTGGAACTGTTAGAATGTCTATATTAGATTCAGTAGCGAGAGTTATAGTTGGTGCTTTAACAGGTTCAAATACTTTGAGTGTTAATGGTAATGTAGGTATTGGAACATTTTATAATACTGTTGCACCAACTAATGGTTTAGCAGTTTCAGGGTACTCTAGTTTTGGAACTACAACTTTTGTAGATTCTTATGTTCAAACTTTGAGTTTTTCTGGTGTGGATGAATATGTTAGAGCTAATACATTTCCTCTTGATGAAAATCTATATACTGCTTATGTAAATAATACTAATGGACTTAATACTACTATTACTTTACCAGTTTGTTCTGATAAAGCTTCTATTGGTAGAGTTTATAATGTTAAATTTTATGATGGTGATGATTCTCAAGTAAATGTAACTGTTAAACCACAAGTAAGTGAATATATTGATAATGTTTTAGATGGTAATTTAATATTAACAGATTCCAAATCTTCTGTTACTGTTCAATGTACTACAGGAACAAGAGATTATGTAAATGGTTGGATTATAATTGGAGAATATAGAGGTGCAGGGGTAACTTTAGAATGAAACGAATAATAATACTAATGTTGTTAATGATGATTCCAATAGTTTCTGCTGTTGGAGTTGTGGAATATGGTGGTGAATTGCCTATTAATACTTTTTTAAATTTAGATGAATCTGCTATTAGAAATGCTATGGCTTTAACTTTTAATGAAACAAGATGGGGAGAAGGGCAGTTGGAGTTCTATTATGACTTTTGGACGGTTACTGGGAACTTTGATGATGGGTTTATGATAGTTAGGATAAGAGAAAGAGCAAGTTTGGATAATGATTTAATCTATTGGTGTTTGGATAATTATACTATTGCTCAATGTAGAGCAGGATTATTGATGATGAATGAACCTTTTGATATAGGTGATTGGCATGTTGATCCTGTAGTTTATCAAATTAATCAGAGAATAGATTATGAAGTTGAGTATTTACTGTGGTTACAAGATTATATAGAGAATGAAGGAAATATAGAAGATTTCGTGGAGGGATTTGATTTATAATGAAATATGCAATAATACCAATAATGGCATTGCTTTTGATAGGGAGTGCCTTCGCAATGGCATTGCCTAAAGAAGATAATATGGTATGCCTAACTTGCAATGAAGAACCACAGCCAGTAGAACCTGTTGTAGTAGTGGTTGATGAACCAAGGAATAATAACGATAATAGACGTATGGATGAATGTGATTTTGATGTAAAAAGGCCTAGATGTATGACAGATGTCTGGAATGATGATAAGAAAATGATAGTTAATGGAAAGGAATATGCCATTGATTATGATTACAGAAAATCAAGGGATACAATAATTATTGGAGAATATACTGCAAAGATGGAAAAGGCAGGTGCTTTCCTACAGACAAGTATCAAAATTGATGGAAGAACATTTAAAGTAATGAAGCATAGTAATTGGAGAATGAGCATAAAGGAGATATAAATGTGAAATGGTTTATATTTTTTCTCCTAATTATATGTATATCAGGCGTAGTATCAGCTTCAAATAGCACCAACTATGGGTTGGAGATACTTGTAAGCCCTGGTATGCAATCTAATTCTAGCAATTTTACAACGAATATGGCCATAGAACCAATTATTGGATCTGGGGGATCACCTAATTACCAAATTTGCCTAGGCTTTTTTTGCAGAATAGTACCATTCCCAGCAGTAATATTGGCCATTGGGATAGCATTATTGGGTTCAATGTTGTTTTTCGCTGGTTGGGCAAGGAAATCTGAACACATACCTATACAAATATTGTTTATGTTCTGCGTATTGTTATTAGGAATTACTGCGATTTATGTAATGTCAAATTACTATGATATATTCTCAATAAATATAGGCTTATTTGCTGTATTGATCTTCATTATAGCGTTCTTTATAATTACTATATTCCTGGATAAAAAGCTTTATAAAGTGAAAGAATCATATTGAATCTAACCTTGATTACCTAGGCAACCAATGCCCTGGGGTGTTGGAAACTTCCCAATAGGGGAGAGTTCCATTTTATTTCTAGAGTTGTTTTGGAGGTAACAAACAATGCAAAAACTAATGAATAAAAAAGGGTTTACATTAGGTAATGTTCCAGGTTTAGCAATAATTCTTGTTATTGTAGCAATCACAATCGGTGTGGGTGCAGCAATATTGTCAGGAATTAGAGGGAGCTATGCTGACAATACATTCGCAGCAAACGCAACTGATTTCGGAAGCACTGGATTACAGACATTAGCTAGTTGGCAACCAACAATAGCTTTGATCGTAGCTGCAGTTGTAGTAATAGGAATCGTTACTATGATTAAACTAAGACAGTAAGTAACACTAGGAGGTATTAGAATGAATCAAATGATGAACAAAAAAGGGTTCACTTTAGGGAATGTTCCAGGTGTTGCTATACTCTTAGTAACAATAGCAATTGTTATTGGTGTGGGTTCTGCCATCATAAGTGGTGCACAAGATTCATATGCCAACGCAACTTACGCATATAACGCGTCTATGTTGGGTGGGCAAGGATTAGGTACACTAGCTAGTTGGCAACCAACAATAGCTTTGATCGTAGCTGCAGTTGTAGTAATAGGAATCGTTACTATGATTAAACTAAGACAGTAAAACTTGGGGGGATCATTCCCTCTTTCTTTTTATTTTTAGAATACGATTATTTGATTAAGTAAGCTTAATTAATTTTTACTATGTCTTTTTTTCCTTTAGTATTACCTTTTGGCACTTTCTTCTGACCAAAGGTATTACCTTTTTGCAGTTCTGCTATCATTTCGTTGTTTAACCTATCCTTTTTCAATTTCTTCACCGAGGAGAACCATAGAGTAAATTCATCAGTATTCAAGGTAGGTATTACCTTTTCATCTTCTTTCAATTTCAAAAGGGTATAGGTAACACTAAATTTGAGAGCTTTAGGCATATCCCCATATCCCTCTATCCCTAAAAGATTAATGAGTATATCAATGTCTTTTAGCGTAGTTTTGTTAAAATGTAGTGTTCTTTTCATCCTTCCCTTTCTCCCTGTACTTATCTCTATACTCGAAGTAGCAATCGTAGCAGTACAAATGCCTACTCTTGCCCATCTCTTTCTTGCACTTTAGACACTTCACCATCTTCTTCCCACTTCTTTCTTCTCCTTCTCTTATAGATTAATTCTATACCTTCATCCATTATTCTATCACCCTACTAGATCCATCTATGAATTGTTCTACTGTATGCTGCGTTGTAAACTGATAGAACGTTCCCAAGTATGCTGCTGTAATGAATAAGAGTAATAGAACTACTGCAATAGATACTAGAAACTTATCCATAATAGATAATCCTTTCCAAAACTTTATTATTTTCTTCATTTTTTTACCTGGCTACGTAATTAATTAAACACTAAGAGGCACTACCACCCTTATCTTCCAATTCCAACCACATTGCCTACATCTCATCATTTTACTTGCTGTAGAATGTCGCGTATCTAATGAATCGCATTTTGGACATCTTCTTATCTCTCTCTTATTATCTGATTCTTTCTTTTCTGTTAAACCATTAATTGTTTTTATCAGTAAAGCGTCTGTAAATTTCTTCTTCTCTTTCTCGTATGCTCTTAGTAACTTAATATTCGGTTTACCAAACTCTACAATTAAAGTTTCCATATTAACTGTTCTAGCATTGTGGTAATATATCTTGCCGTCTTGTAGATTAGTTTGTAAAAATTTAAACTTAGCTTTGACAACCCTTCTAGATTTTACTACCTTTGTACATTCTATTGTTGCGTCAAATAGCTTTCTAGTTCCAGCGTCAATAAATGCTATGTCTGGTACTGTTATAATCAATATGATCTGCCTATGCCTCCAAGTCTGTAATAGAAATGATATTGCTTTGTTAAATTTGTTCATATAGGATTCTCTATTTGAAGCTGCAACCCCCATCTCTTCAAATAAAACAACTTCCCCAGCTTTTACTTCTTCTTTATAGACTTTATTTAGCAAATCTGGAATATTGAAAACAGTATTATCCATATCAAATCCTGGTTGTAATGCTGTTGCAAGTTTAAGAGCAGAGTAAGTTTTACCCATTCCTACCCTCCCAAGAATTGCTATGCTGAAATTTCTATTGTTCACTACATTCTGTTTAATGTTTTTAATTATGTAACTCATATTCTATCCACTACAAAGTGCGTAAAGAATAACCTTCCAAGTGTTTTCATCAATAGCTTATGCCATTCAGTAACAAACTCTACTTCTAGGTTGTCTATTTCTTTACTTATACTTTGATTCTTAACTGACTTTTTAAGTCCAGGCCTTGCGTCTTTCATTAATACATTTTGTTTCTTTTTTAATTCTGAATATAAATCTTTTTTCTTTTCATAATACGTTTTTTTCCCTTTGCTTTTAGATTCCATTAATGTAGATCCAGTTGCAAGTATCTCCATCTGTTCTACACAATTTCTATAAGTTGTTATATCATTATATTTATTTATCCCAGCTTCTATTGTTTTCCACTCCAATAGCTTGAATAAGTGTTCAGTATCTACCTTGCCAGTTTTAGCTTGGGTAGAATCGTGTATGTCTATTAATTCCCCTGTCATTCTTTCTCCTCACTAATGAATGAATTATAAATCATGACGCATATAAAAGCAAATATCCAAATTATACCCTGAGCAGGAAACTTAGTATAAAGTATTACAGAACCTATAATTCCTATGCTAAAAACTATAAATATTAGTATATCTTTATTCATCTTTCAACTTCTCCACTTCTTCAATCAGGTTTTGGCTGATCCTTCTTGGTGTATATCAATTAATCCTTCTGCCATATTCTATTCTTTTTCCCAGTTTGTTTATCCATATTTGCTTGGTATCTTGTTTCAATCATTGATCTCTGGTAAACCTGGCATTCTTCGTAAAACTTCTGTTGCCTACAAATATAGCCAAATTTGCATTCTTTTACTCCCACTATGAATGGGCATACTTTATCTTCTAATACCATTTTTTTGTTTTTCATTCAAATTTCATTATTTCAACTCCTTCGGGGGTTAGTTAGACAGGTAATAAATGGATTCCCTTAAGAGGTGTAAATTCAAAAGAAGATTCCGTCTAACAAAACCTTTCCCAGTTACACTCCTGGTGGTGGAGCTTCACCACCAGTATTTACACTACTCCCCCCACAAGCACCACTTATTTGATTGGCGACATTCTGTAAAGATTCTGCTATCTCTCCTAATCTGTCTGCTTGTGGCCTTGCAGAGTTGGCTATGGATGTTGCTGTTTCTGTTGCAAACCCTATAGTCCAATAGATTAATACCAATGTTAAGACGGCCATTGTAACAAAGATTATTGATCCTTTGTTCTCATTCCAAAAGCCAGACATTGTTTTCTTTTCTACTGCTTTCTTCAATGAATGTTTTGCCCAATCGTCATCTGATAATGCCATTACCTTTGGCAATGCTTTCAAATCGTATCTTGGTTCTAGTTGTGCGTAGTCAAAGCCAGATTCACCAGTTTTGATGTAAGTGTATTTGTACTTACCATTTCTATTGATTATTGCCCAATCAATTCTTGGTTGTTTTAGTCTGGCTTTCTTATCTTTCAGTAATCTATACTCTCCAGTTTTATCTACCTTACTTTCTACCCATCTTCCCCTATCTGCCCTCATTAATAACTTTCCAGCAGTTTTATCCCAAACCTCTACACGATCCTTGTATGCTGCAGGTCTTATGATAAATCTCCAAGAAATGAAGTATAGGATTCCTAGTGCTATAGCCAGTTGAAGAATAAACCAAATTATTCCAAAAGTTTCAGTAAAGCTAGTAATTTCCCCAATCTGGCTCATAGGATTTGCCATTATGCTTCGCCCTTATCCTGTGTTGGTTTGTCTGGAACTTCATTAACGAACATTACTTCTCTAGCTTCGTAATATGTTTTCTTTCCATCTTTAGATTTCTTTTCCCACCAGGTTTTGAATACTGGATGTTTTTCGCCGTCTTTGTATATTTCCCCTATTTGTTCTTTTAGTATTTTCATCTTATTAGTCCTCCATTAAATAAAATCAATAGCTCTAAACAAAATAAATGCTATTCCCATTATAATCACTCCAGTAAGGAAACCTCGGAAAGGAGCTCTATCTAGTTTATAGATATATCTTTCTATTATTTCATCTTTTGTTAATTCGTCTAAAACTTTGTAATCTTTTCTATATTGTACGTAATCCTTTATTGTTTCATTATTTTTTAGCTTAAATTCTTTCATTCTATTTCCTCCATTCCTAATTGTTTTTTCATTCTCTTACTAATTCTAAAGGTTTCTATGTTTGTTTCTCTAACTTTTTCGTGCTTAAAATTAATCCTCATCATCTTCACCTCCAAGGTCTATAACCTCATCAGGCTCATCAAGATTTATTTTGAAATTCCTTTTCTTTGCTTGTACATAGAATATCCAACAAATTATTCCCCAAACAATTACAGAACCTAAAACAGTTAAGAATTGCTTATCAATGGTTTCCATTAACATCCACATCCTTTAGTGAATATCCACCAAATTACTCCACAAAGCAACCAAACAATACCTACTATCATTGCAGTATAAGATATATATTGAATCTTTGTAACTTCACGATCTACTTTTTCTATATCAGTTTCCATTTTTTATTCTCCTAAAGGCTTCTACTACCTTTTTCCAATCTAATTTTTTATATTTTCTTGAATATGTTATATCGTATCTTTCTTTTAGTGTATCTTCTGTCATTTTTGGAAAGAATTTGAAATCATCTGTTACTTCTTTTGGTAGCTCTTTTGTTTCTTTTTCTATATTCTTCTCTTTTTTAATTTCTTTTTCTAATTTGAATTTTAATATTGTTTCTTTCTTTTTTATGTCTGCTTTATTTTCTTTTAATCTTTGGAGTTGTTTTTTGATCTCTTCTTTCTCTCTAACTCCAATACTAAAATAATCAGTAAGGTAGTCATTTATTAGTTTAGAGCTGTTTTTTACCTCTTTGAGCCTTTCTAGGTTTTCAATATCCAAGCTTAATATTTTTTGTCCTTTCATTCTACCTTCTTAATTCTATTTACTATTTATAACTATATATACTATTAACTATATACAATGAGATAGACGATTTACAAAAGTTCCATAGGAAATAAAGTTCCATTGGAAACGTACCCCCCTCTTTCCCCAAAATACAAAACTTTATATAATCAAATTCTAAAATAGTAGATTATGCCTAGGGAATTTGGAGAACAGACTAGAAGTATTTCTGTAGGAGAATTTGCAGGTGGAAGGGGTACAGCTAGACCACCAAGACATAGGGCTATGGTTGGTGGTAGCTCCATAACCAGAAGGAGTTTTATTCAACAATACAAGGAAGATTTACAAAGGCATAACACTATGGTTAATGCCTATAATTCTAAAATACAGAAATTTGAACAAAAATACTCCAAATACATAAAAAAGAAAGATGGAGAATTAATATTTGAAGTTTCTGCTAGAGATCCATTAGTTTCTGCGCAACTGACCAAACAGAAGTTTAAGGAGTATAGTGCAGAATTAACAACATTACAACGCCAGGGAAAGACATTAGAAAATCGCCAATCCAAATTAGATAGCACTCTTACAAATTTAAAGAAAGACAAGTTTTCTGCTAGTGTTTTAGAACAAGAAAGACAACAAGCAATAATAGCTAAAAAAATAAATGCTGTTGGTGGTTCTGCTAAATTTGATAGTTTTCTTGGTGGAAGAAGTAGTAGGATTGTTTCTAGATTTATACTTGGTACTGCTGCAGGGGTTGCTTCTGAAACCATTGGTGCAACTGAAAGAGTTGGTATTTCTCCAGAAAGGCAAGTAGTAGGCAGACCTGTAGAATCTGCTTTCGCTGCAATGAACATAGGAGTTCCACTATTTAGAGCTGGAAGAGCTGCGTCAAGATTATCTAAATTAGAAAAAGGTGGGATTGGTGTGGTTGGAACTGTTGAGAGTACAGGAATTAAAGGAATAAGTAGAATATTTGGGAATGTTAGATCACCAGGCGCAGTTAGAGATTTTGGAGCTTTCGCTGCTTCTACTAGAGTTGGAAGAGCAACGCTAGGTGGAACTGCAACATTAGTTAGAAAAGGAAGAAAAGGATTTAGATCTGCGAAAACTTTAAGCGTATCAATGGATGATTTATTCATTAGCAAAACCAGAAACATACCAAAAGGAAAAATAAGGAAAACTGGATCAACGTTAGAAGCTGGAAAGGTTTTTACAGTTGATAACGTTACTGCCGTCGGTGGTAGAATAAAAGTTCCAAGAACTTTATTTACAAGAGAAGGAAATATACCATTCATTGGCAAGTTCACAAAAGTTTCTAGTAAAGCAGAGAATATTTCTTCTGGTGGATTAAAAACAATAACTAAAAGCAAAGGTAGGCAGAGAAGCCAATTTGTTCAACTAAGTGAGCAGATAGCAGAAACTAGCATTACAAAACCAGTAAAAGCAGTTCCAATAGCAAAAGGATCATTATCAGTTAAACCTACAAAAACAAAGCCAATACAAATACAAGGCGTATCAACTGGGCAACTACAAAAACAAACACAAGGATTAAAACCAATACAAAAAGTTAAAACAAAACAATTATCAAGTTCTGCTACTGCAATAAGTTTAACTCCAATGTCTGCAACTGCACAAAGTACAGGTACAGGAGTTAGAAGTGCATTAGATTTAGGGCAATCGCAGAGATTATCGCTTAAAAGTAGTTCTGCATTAAATTTAAAGCAATCTTTGGTATCGCCAATAACTCCAGTACCAACAACATCATTATTTGGAATTGCACCTCCACCATTATTCTCCTTACCTAAACCAACTAGGAAGGGAAAAGTATCAAAGAAAAAGAAACCCATAAAAAAACGGAGGGCTACGTTTAGGCCAACACTTGTAGGCCTTTCTATGCCTTCCGTTAAAATAAAAGCACCATCATTCTTTACAGGATTAGAAACAAGGAGGAGAAGATAATGGAACAACAAATACAAACACAACCAGTACAATTTCAATTACCAGAGAACGAGAAGATAGACGCAGTAATATTAGACAATTCA
>Ga0233415_10000781_pt1 | contig 14384 bp, 8 predicted proteins | sample Na_anoxic_12_MG_FD_188631 | JGI IMG/M metagenome (GOLD analysis project Ga0233415, IMG submission 188631) | Seawater microbial communities from Saanich Inlet, British Columbia, Canada - Na_anoxic_12_MG | ecosystem: Environmental > Aquatic > Marine > Inlet | place: Canada: British Columbia... | reverse complement strand
AATGAAAAAACAAGAAATATCACAAGAAACAATAGATAAAATTGAAAATTATGTTAGCCAAAATTATGGAAAAACATTTTATAAAAAACCAATTATTATTGTAGAAAAAGAAAATCATTTTCAAGTATCTAATCATAAAGACAGTGGTCCAATTATATTGAGTAAAGCAATTTTAGAGAAATAATAATTATGAAAAGGATAATAACAAGTCACTACTGCCCGCCTATTCCAGTAAGAGATTATGACTGGTCAGCTGCGAGAGAAGATTGGGATTTGGGAGATTTTATCGGATACGGTAGAACAGAGCAAGAGGCCATTGATGATTTACTAGAACAAGAATTTATAAAATAAAAGCATTTTTATCCAATTAAATTTGGAATTGTCGAATATTGTTTTTATATTTGCACAATAAAATTATTAAACTATAAATATGAAAGAAGATTTTGAATGGGTATGTAGGATATTATCCCATAAAGAAAATGGACCTGAGCATTTTAAATCACTCCAACGTGTGGTTAAACTATTTAAAAATAAATGGGATGATGGTGGCAGAGAATTTAAAATACTGTATACATTTCTTGAAATTTTTTTTAAACAAACTGAAATAAAAGTAAAACAGATATGAATATCAATATACCTCCAATAGAATGTTACATCAGAAAAGAATATCTTTATAACTTAGAAAAAGGTCATGGTGAACTTGTAGAAGGGACTGCGTTTGCAGTTAAAAGCCTCCAAGGTACTGCATTACTATTTTTAGTAATGACAGATATAGGTGCTGTTTATGACAAAATACCTATATCAGCATTGGTTCCATTTGAGAAAGAAGATGCTCCACATATAGACTTTCATATACTACAGTTATGGGACTGCTTTTCATACTCTCCACACGTAAACCAGTTTATGTTTTTAAAAGGAAAGAGATGTATGGTACTATTAAAAGATGGTACAAAACGAGAAGGTATATACAGATTTACAATAGACTGGGATGCTGATATGTCTAAAGGTGTGTCCACTTCTTATGCAGAAGAACCATCTCAACATAAATCAGCTCACGTTATAGAGTTAAATGATGGATACTTTTGTGCTTACCCTAACAATAGAATACTTTGGGCTGAACCTAGCATGGTATCAGAGCCATTTAAGCACATCCCAGATTACAAGCTAAACATGAAAAAGTATCATTGTGAAAGCCACAATAAATGGTCTACATCAGATGATGATAATTTCTTTTACAACATTAAACAAGATAATAGCCATGAGTAATAAATCAGCAGAATTATTGCCTCGAATAATAGAGGCAAAAACAAAAGAACAAAGTATTAGTATCCTAAATGATATACTAAATATCCTACATCTGTCAACCAGTTACACTAAAATGGCAGAACTTAGGGACAAAATAAATATTTTTGGCACAAAATTAAAAGAGGAAGTAGTAGGTTTAAACCTAGACGATGTAGTGTATGAATACGAATTTTTAAACAGCAAAAGGATGAAGTTAGCGTTCCTTTATACAAGGGTACATGATGAGCTTTCAGCTTTAGTAAACTCTAATAAAATCTTCTACGAAGAAATAAAGACTACCAGAAGAGCTGAAGCATTACAGAACTTAAAGGATAGCGGTGTAGCACAAACATTTAATGCAAAAAGTGCTTCTGCACTCAGAGAAATATTAGGTGCTGATAAAACCTATTCTGAGTATGCATCAGAGTACGCAATAGCTTATGGGAATTTCAAAGCGTTAGATAGCTTGTTATCGTCCATAAAACTTTGGATAGACTCAATATCTTCCAGAGAAAAGAGAGAATTAATTAACATTCAAAAAGATACAAAATAGATTATTAACCAAAAACAATTTTATTATGAGTAAAACAACTAAGCGAGTAGGGAAACCTAAAGGTGTTACAGACAAAGATGTCATTGTAGCACAAAAGAAAGCAGAAAAAGAGGCTGCTGAAGAAATGAATCCTCTTAGACAAGTTTACCGTGAAGGTCAAACTATCACATTAGATGCTTCTAAATTTAGAAGTGTGATGAATAGTTTATTGTACTTACAGCAGGAAAATATGATGGCTGTTTACAAGCCTGATGGTAGTGGGGAAATGATTGGATTCTCTGAAAGAATTAATTCTGAGCCTTTGCAAAAAGCTTTAGAGTTTGTATTTGAAGTACATGGATTAGAAATTGAAGCAGGTAATACTGTGGATGTAGATGTTCTTCGACAAGAGCTTGTTGAAAAGCAAAATGAAGTTGCTCCTACAATGAAGGTAGCCCAAGATTAATTGCGTTGAAAGGGTTTTTAAGGGAGGTTCGATTCCTCCCTCAATGCCAAAAAAAGAAACTATGTATATAAACTTAAATTATTTAGAAGGAAAAAATATAAAATTAGGTGAGTTTATTTGTTTACAAGTAATTAAGCAAAACAGAAATGAAGATTGTTCAGAGTATATAGAAAAGATTGTAAACGAAAAAGTAAAGGAATCATTGATTGATAAAGATTTGATAATGGTTCTTAAGCAAAAAACTGATAAAGATACCTTTGCTAAAAAGGTGAGAATAACCAGTAAAGGTAATGATATATTAAGCTTTGGTACTACCCCAGATGTAGAAGAAGGGGATGAAAAAATGGCTAATTACTTAATAGGTATGTATTTAGGTAAGGAAGATGGGAGAAGTATAGGTAATAAAAAAAATGTTATAAAATTTACCGCACAATTCAGAAAAATGTTATCTTTGTCTTTATATGAAATGTATTGGCTTTGTAACTTGTTTATTAGTGAAACAAAATACACTCTTGTACTTGAAAAAATATTCTTTGATAGTAATAAACATAGATATGGTGAATTTAAAAATCACTTAGAAGATTCAAAGCTATACCAGTTTTTTGAAGAGAATAGACAACAAGTATTAGATTACTGGAAAATTAAAATAAAATGAAAATGAGTATAAATTCTTCTAAAACAACAACTAAGGACGCTTTTCAAAGAATCAAAAACGGTCAAAGTGGTAACTATAAGCCCCTAAAGACTCGTTATGAGCACTTCAATAAGATTAGTCATGGTGGTATTGCCCGACAAACAATAATTACTATTGGTGGACTCTCAGGATTTGGTAAGTCACACACCTTAAGGGAATTAGAAGAGGATGTTTTAAATGAGGAGCTAAACCCTCAATCCCCTGACAAGGTAATACTGGTTAAGGTAGACTTTGAGATGTCTAAAGAAGAAGCTATCTTAAATAGAGTAAAAGCTATTACAGGTAAGCCATTTTCTTACCTTATGTATGAAGAGCCTGATGAAGAAACCAAAATTGCATTTAACGATGTTTATACACAGCTAAGTCAAGACAATGTCTACGAAATGTACGATACTTGTACTCCTGACAATTTGTTTCAACTAATGGATAACTTCTGTACTCAGCAAGAAGATAAAGACCAGATTGTTTTAACTATTGACAATGTTAACCTTATAGAACAAGAAAATGAAGGAGAAACAGAAGCTTTAAGTAAGTTACAGAAAAACCTAATAGACTTAAAATTAAGGCACAAGAATTTATCAATTATCCAGTTAGCACAATTGAATAGAAATCTAAAAGAACGTACCGACCCTAAATTTATGTTTCCTCGTACTTCTGATTTCTTTAACAGTTCTAAGATAGAACATGCATCAGATATTCAAATCGTTATGCACAATCCCTACCTACTGGGAATCCACGAGTATGGTGTGGTTAGCGTGAAAAAATTTGATTACCTAGAAGAATTTATTTTACCAAAAGGTAAATGGGGTACTTTTATGACTGAAGGTTTAGTATTTTGGCACTATGTTAAAGTACGTGCTAAGGATGATTTAAAGACCTTTAAAGATGTGTTTATTGAAAAGGTATACGATACAGAAGACGAAGAAGAAAATACTTACGCAGGAGAAAATATTCAAGATTTATTTGGTTAACTAATAATTAATACTTATCTTTGAAGTATAAAAAATAAAACCTAAGTTGTCTTTGCCATAAATGACCAAGGGTTTGAGCCTCACATTAATTTGTGGGGCTTTTTTATTCCTCTACTAGAAAAGCTTCATACATATTCTTCATCGTCCAACTGCCCTGGTTACGCATCCATAAAGTTTTCTCATTGTATAACTTAGGGTCAGATATGTGATATACGTTTTTAAGCGCGGTAAGTTTGATTAAATCTTTTTGCCACTTAGCCTTACCTTTGTATGCGCCTTTTTTTATTGTGCCGCCCTCTATAAGATTAGCAGTCAAACTAAAAGGTGTTGTTACAAACCCTACCCCCATGTCTATAACTGGCATAGGGTCTTTTATAACTGAGTAGGCTTCGCCAACAATACCAAAAATGTTAGTTGACATTGCTTCGTTAAAAGCTCTTGCAGCTATATAAGCAGCATATTGAATAGCTAAACTCTCCTCGTCATCATCTGCATCCATCGCACCGAACCCTAACATAGTAAGTGCGCTTAAAGTAATAAACATAGCTATGTCTGATGAAACTCTACGCATGTTAGCTTTATCAATCTCAGATAATTCCTCTATGTTGTACATACCTCTATATAAACCTAAAGATAAAATTGTACCCATTATTTTAGCCTTATCCTGCATAGTGTAGTCACTACTTAGAGCTAACCTACCAAATGAAGAATAACTACCTTCTTCCTCCATACCCGTAAATACGTTATAGTATTTTGAGTTAAATCTTGAACTGTATGTTCTAGGTAAGAATCCTTTGTGCATCATAGCTAAATTTAAGAAAGGGTTAAACTGTGCTGCAGTTTTTTCCTCTTCCGAAAGCTGCCCCTCTTTTTCTGAGTTATAAGAACGGATATTTCGGTTAATTCTTGTCACTAGAATATCTAAAGAGTTGTTCTTATCTTGCTCACTCATTCCTAAAGTATAGCCCGCCTGTACAAGTTTATCTTCGTCCAAGGCATTACCTTTCTCCGTCATAAAATTGTAGTAAGAAAACTCTCTAGAATTTTCGTATTCTTCTTTGGCAGCCGCCTCATCATAATTAGAACCTTCTTGTCTTCTACGAATCTCTAAAAGCCCGTTAAGGTTTACAAAAGTTTTTAAAGGTTCAATAGTATAATTAGGGTTCTGGGTAGTATAATCATTTGCATCTTCCTCAGAAGAAAAGGTCAACTTTCTATTTTTATTCTCATCTAATACTACATAACCTGTATTCATAAGTCTATATGCATCAGTTACAGATAAAATTGAAATAGAAGAAGTTATTCTACCTGCAACTTCCATCGGTAGAAATCCTACCTGTTCCCCTAATGCTCTATAAAAAGCACTACTTAACAACCCTTGATTAATTTTATTTGTTTCAATCATTGTTGTAAACCTTTGCATCTGCATCAGTTTTGAATCAGGGTTTAATTTACCCAATGTCTTTACCGCATCTGGCATCAAGTCTTTAAAATGAGAATAAGCAAAAGCTATGTTATCCTTATTTACGTTTTTGTTGACCATTGCATCAAAAACTATATTTGTTTGTCCCATTAAAAGACCTGTAGATGCTACAGGAGTGTTGAAACCTAAGTTTACCTTAGAACCATAATGGTAGAGAGTCCTAAGTGCCTTAGTTGTAGAAAACTGTTTACCCCCAATATTTATCAAGTAACCACTTTCCATAGATTGATTGTAAACCATTCTACGTATAAAAGGTTCTATAGCTTTTTTAAGATTTGAATCCGAATAGTCTTTACCTTTTAAACTGGTATTTTCTAGTTTATTAACAAACATGTTAATCTCTGGTAAAACTTTTGCTTTCTCTTCTACATCAATACCCTCTTGAATGTAAGTAAGATACATATATGTAATATCCTTAGATAATAAGGATGGGTCTGCTTTTCCATTAGTATCTCTAAATACTGCTCGGTACCTTGTAAATAGTTTATTTTTATAAGTTATTTCCTGTATACGGTCCTCACTAACTTGTTCTATACTTGCACTTGTAATACCCGATTCTTCGTCTTCAGTAGTAAGCGTAAATGCCTTGTTAAGTAAAGATTTAGCATTGCTAATTACCTCTCCAATAGAGCCACTATATCTAATAGCTTCTTTTCCACCTGCTGATGCAACTGAAGGTAAGGTGTAATAGGCTCCTCTAATACCTTCTCTTTTGTCTGAATCTGCTTTTTGCTCCAGCATTAACTTACGTATGTTAAATAGGGAATTGTTTTTAGTCGCCCCATTTAAACCATGAAAGTCGCTATCGGGGTCTATACCGAACAAATCAAAAAACTTTTGATTTTTGTACTTATTCTGCATATATTTAGAATATTGTGGTACACCCTTTTCTGCTAACTCAAAAGAGTAGTTAGAATTTTGTTCTTCTCTTTGTACATTGTTCATTATCCAGTTAAAGGACGGTTGTGGGTTTTTACCAACAGGTGTTTCATCTGAATTGTACAACTCATAAGTTCGGTAATAATAAGTTTTTGGTATGTATTTACCTGTAATTGGTGAAGTATCAAATTGACCATTAGGCTTTAATGCAACATGTTCTAGCAAAAAGTTATTACGCTCTTCCCCTTGTAAACTTCTTAGCTTATTTTCAAAAGATTTATTTACTGTAGGGTCAAAGATTAAATCAGATGTAGCTCTAGATTGTTGTCTTGGAAAATAACCAAGTAAGTTAGATATTCTATTGATACTTGCTTTAAGAGCAAGATTATCCTCGATAATATCACCCTTTATTTGGTTAAACTCACCTATTTCTTTGTATGGGGATACTAATTTTTTTCTTTTTTCAACTAACCTTTCGTAAAGAATACTAAATCTTTTTCCCTCAGGTAGTTTTTGGAAATCTAAAAGATTCATTCCTAAATTAGCTAATACAGTATCTAATACTTTGTTAGTTATCGCACCCTCTGCTGCCTCCTCATCTACGTCAAAGCCACCAGTCTCCATTCTATCAAATGTATCCTTGTCATAAGTGTTAATTGCGTAGACCTTTAACCAGCGTCTGTAAACTGCACTACCTTTTGCATAAGCGGCTTTTCTTTCTTCTTCAAACTTATCCTGCATCTCAGGAGAAAGTTCGGTTGGGGAAAACCCTTTCTCATCATAGTATCTTTTTATCTCCTGCGCTACAAGCAAGTCTCTACCTGACTTTTTAACACCTGTTTCAGTAAAATTGTTTTGGTCTCTTCTAAATTGTGCATTCAACGCAGATAAATCAGATAAAGACCCATCAGTCATTAAATCGTATCTTACAACGCCTCCTACCATAAATTTTCTAAGTATGTCGTATTTACGACTATTGTAGGTACGGATTATTTCTTTAGCGTTAGGGTGTATGTTCATAAAGCCTTCTATGGCTTCTATTGTACCCTCTAACTTAACTTCTCTGCCTAAGTGGTCTGATACGGTTACAACTCCGTTTTCAACACTTAAAACCTCTCCTACTACACCATTTTGGTCCATCACCAAATCACCCTCAAGCTCCCCTTTTACTGTTAATTTATTTACATCCGTTACAACAATTTTTTTGTTAGGAGTTTCGTGATACTTTGCATTAAGTAAGAACTCTTTTTTACTGTTTTCTATATCATCATTGTATCGCTCTACGTCCGTTGTATTAGGGTCAGCTAAAAGTTCTTTTCTCTTTTCAGCAATATGGTCTCTTAACTCCCTACGTTCCGCTTCCATTGCTTCAACACCTTCGTAGGAAATCCCGTTTATCATTGAATAACCATCAAATAGTTTCTTACTTTCGGATACCGAAACATTTTCTTTATTTATTTGATTTTCAAACTCATTCACCACCCCTAACTTTCTAAGGTGTGCTTTAGAATCCGCCTGCATTACTTTTAACACAATAGCTTGCACAACAGGATTACCTATAAAAGCAGGAGACTTTATCCAACGGCTGACAGATGATACATCTTTTTGTTTATTAATTGCTGCTATCATCTCATCTATAATTTCTGGAGATACATCCGCAGCTTCAAAAGACTTTCTTAACAGTTCTTCAACTTTTGTAGCAGACATTTTACGCATATCTTGTTCTATTACGTTAAACATCTCCTTGGTACTGTTTATCTGGTCTTTAATAATTCTTAATTCAACATCAGCAAAGGCGGATTTTCTTATTTTTGCTTGAACTTCCTCCTCAACAATCATCTGTTCCAAACTGTCCATTTCAAACCTAAAATTCTCAAGTAAGTTTTGAACAGAAAAAAGGTCAGTAAAGTTTATACCATCAAATTGATTATCAATGTCTTGCCTCTTAGATTCACTTAAAATGTCGGTAGCTCTTTGTACATCATCCTTAATGATATTTGACATAGCTTGGGCAGCTAGGTAATATTGACCTGTTAAGATTTCTTCTTCAATACGCTGCAACTCTTTATATCTGTTTCCTTTAGATTTATCAGCGTACTTATTACGTATCTTATCTAAAATGTTTTCTAATTGACCCTTTAACTTTCTGTCTTCACTGCTAAGAGAATAAAAATATTCTTTAGACTCCATATAGTTAAATGTGTCTGTGCTCCCTTCTAACACACTTGTACTTATGTTATCTAGTACTTGACCAAATTCTCTAAAGAACTTTTTATTAGTATCATTTAATCTAAATAAATCTAATAGTTTATTCCATAAATTTTGTAATTGGGTAAATATCCCTACCTCAGCAGAGTTTGCAGCTGTTTCACTGAAATTGTCTTGAATTTTTTGTGATAGTATTTTACCTAAAATTTCTTTACGTACCTTTCTATCTAGTTCTTGTCCAGTCAAACCCTCTTGGGCATAACGTATTTTATATCTAAGGTAGTTGTTTTTGTACTCATTCGTTTGGTCAACTTTTTCTAACATTTTGTCAACCATTCGTCTGTCATCAAACATTTCTACAGAAAAGTGGGCTACCTCCTCTGAAAACTGACCTAAATCATTTTCATTGGACAAGGATATAAGCCTTTTTGATAGGTCGGCAATAGCCTCTACATCATCACTTGCCTCGAAGTACTCTACAGATATGCCTAAGTTAGCTAGAAAATTAAATAATTTTCCTTTTAAGTTTTCTTTATCAGTTTGTGGGGTTGATATACCTTGTCTGGTTAAATTGTCTACAATCTTATCGACTATCCTAACTCTAAGTGCTGCCCTAACCCCATCTAATTTTAATAGGGATTGTTTAGGGTTACTAGCTAAGTCATCAAGATTAATATCAATTTCTGTTCCGTTTGGTCTTTTGAATGTTTTTACTGCACCCGAAAGGCCCTGTAATGCCTCGTCATTTATAGTAACGTAAGTGTCACCATTATCAGCTTTGGTAAATGTTAAGAAATCGCTAGAGCCATACTTAGCCATTGCTTCTGATTCCATTAACATACGTTCATTATCGGACTCTAATCTGTTACCTTTTAAAGCAACATTCCTAGATATACCTTTTAAAACGAGGTGTTGTTTAAGCTCTTCTCTGGTCGCAAAATCAGTACCATTATAGTTATATACGCATTTTCCCATATTGTAAAAGTAGGTATTTTTGTTAGTAATTTAAAAAAGGTTACAGTTTACAATTTTGAGTTATCTCACCTTTTTCTATCATATCTTCTATCATAAGGTCATAATCTGTTTCAAATAGTTTCAGGGTTTCTTCATTTAGTTGGAATTTTGCATCATTACTTTCACTACTTGCGGCCGCCTCTGTTGCTGTTCCTGCTTGCTCCCCCACGAACAACTCTTCACCTTGTAGTAAATCAACTGCAGCAGCTTCTGAATACTCAGATAGATTCATAGCTAATACCTCACTGTTACTGTATTGAGTTAAACCTAACTTACCTTTTAACCAATCTAAAAACTGATTTATCCAATCCTTAATGTTGCTTTTATTTTTATTATTTACTATTTTCTCACCTTGCTGCTGAATGGTCTGATTTAGTATTTCATTAATTAAACCTCTGCCTTGTAAATTAGGCTGGTTTGTTTTTACTAAGTCAATAATGTCTTTTATTTCAGATTTTGCTTTACCTAACTCTTGTTCTATAAGTTGCTCCCCTTTTTGGTAAATTTCAGGATTTGTTTTTTCCAGTTGTTCAAGGTAAGCATGCCCATATTCATGGATATTAATACCATTTACATTGCTGGCATTTTTATTTACATAAACTTTACTTAATCCATTTTCGTTAATGTAAAAACCATTTGTGGTCACCGTTATTGGTGACTGGTATTTATTAAACATAGGTATACCTTTAGAAAGATTATCTTTCATTTTAGGTGTGATAGCTATAGAAAACTGCTTGGATGGATTAGCTGATTCAATGTCGTTTTTAACACTAACCTTCACATCATTCAAATCTTTCACATTACTACCTACTTGCTGTTCGTTTTGGTTGTACACGTTATAAGAAACATCTTCACCATTCGTTATTTTGGTCACTACAAATCCTTTTGTCGTCTTATAGTCTTTGTAATTTACATCTCCTTCATTGAACTCATTAATAACCTTATCTACAACTTCCCCTATATCTGACTTAGATTGAAAATCAACAACCTCAACATTAGCTTTTTTATCAAAGCGTTGTGCTTCTTTTTTAGATACTTTTGTCAGTATAGAGTTGTAAAAGGCTCTCATCCCTTCGCCACCTACTTTTAGGTCTTTACCTTCAAATTCTGTCTTTGGAAAATAAGGATTTGTTTTATTTTCTTCTATTATGTTGTTTGCTAAGTCTTTTCCAACATAGGATTCAAGTTCAGACTCTTTTACGTCATATTGAGAGAAAACTGTTGCTCCGTCTTTTGTTGCAAATAAAGAGTAGATGCCTGTATTATTGCCATCTTTCATTTCTTGAATCGCAGATATAGATTCCACCTGATTACTCAAATTATACCTTTCAGCACTTTGTTCTCCTGTAACCCAAGCAACTCTATCAAAGCCTTCTTCTGCTGCCATTTGCATTACTCTACGCATCGCCATACCCGCCCATTGGTCAGTTTTTTTGTATGGCATATCAAGAACCGCCTTTTCCACTATTGGGTTATCTCTATCAAACTCATACAATTCATTTTGCAATCTTCGCCTTTCACTTCCAAATTTTAAAGCATCTATCTTTTCTTCAAGATTATCTCTTTCTATTGATGGAGAATTTAATTTTCCTTGTAGCTTACTTATTTCATTGGCATAAGTATCGAATTCCCTAGTGTTACGAACAGTATCTAATTTTTCCTCAAGTTTGAATATTTTTCTGTTAATTTCAATAGCGTCTTCTTTAGGTATATCTTTTATACTATCTTTTTGTTCTTGAAGTTTTTCTATTTTATATTCTTCCTCTAGTAAAGCTTTTTCTATAATTTCTCTTTTCACCCTTAAGGAATTGGGCCCCTCAAAACCTTTCTTCTTACCTTCTTGTGCCCAATCAGATTGCAATTCTTCAATAAACATTACACGCTCCCCATTAGGCAGTGCGCGTTCGTTTATTCTTAGGTGTGCTAATATGTTGGATTCATCCCAATGGCCTGATTTGTATTGTACTCCATCTTCGTTGTTTAACTTAGCTTGTGTTTCCTTTTCTGATTCAGACATTTGTTCGTATATCTGCGTTGGGTCTAAATCTATACCATACTTATTAGTCATTTTTTCAGCATAAGCCTGCCCCTTTCCCTTTGGCAAGGTTAGCAACACCTCTCGGTAGTTTTTACCGCCTTCTAAGGTGTAGTTGGCATATTTAACTCCACCAACCTTGTTAGCGGCTTCTTTATTTTCAAATTCAACAGCTTTATTTTTAGCTTCTTCTAAAGTATCATGTATACTTATTAATCCAAGCCCTCTGTACAATTCATACTTACCATAATCAGGTCTTATCTCATATACATATTGTTGAGACACTATAAATCCATATCCATTATCTTTCCAAGTTATGTCCGCTGTGTCACCCTTAGTAACCTGAGCAATCTCAATCTGATTATCGTTGATGTATTTCTTTACTACTTCAAAAGGGATAGATTTAGCTTTGTTTTCTTGCATCCACTCCTTTAAGTAATCTTCAAGCCCTATCCATCCCAACTCTTGAGCAGTACCTTTACCGCCGTTGTCTGAAATCATTTTAACCCACTGAGCGGGTGTTGCTGATTTTTGATTGACTTTATCCAACCCTGTTAGTGCATTAGAAACAAATGTTTTTTGTCCTGTTGGGTAAATAGTTTTAGAAAATTTTTCCTTGTTTTCTATAACCTGGCTTACAATGTCATCACTATAACCTCTACGTTTTAGTTCTGATTCTATTTGTTCATTTGTCATTAGGTAGTATTCATCTACTAACCCTGCTTTTTCAAGTTGACTATAAACAAATTCGGTCTTCTCCTTATCTGTAGCTACCTCAGTATCTATATTTATATCTGTTTGCATTGGTGATGCACCTTCAAGGTACTTAACCAACTCACTATTTTTATTTCTTTTTTTATAATTATCTAATGCTTTATTGTACCCATCAACCCCGTCTCTATTTAAAATCTTTTCAAGTGTTGACAATGATTTTAATTCAGTAGGACTCATTTTTGAGCTATGCACTATCTTGTAATCAGAAAGTTGACCTAAAGCAACCTCTTGACCATCATTTCTTTGATTAGGAGGTATGTTTTCTACATCTGTTTCTATTACAACAAAAGAATCGTTTTGTCTATACGGAGTTCCTAATTTAGAAAAGAACAATCCACTAACTGCTTGTTGTTTTTCAAAGTCTATTCCATTTTCTAAAATATTATTTAAATTTTCCACACCATTAGTGGAGTGATATAAATGAACTTTACCACTTGTAATTTCACCATATTTATTTTTTGTTTGTATAGGTGTTTGAGGAAGTTTTTGACCCTCCTTAATAATCTTCTGCTTATCTGTAGCCTGCTGACGGGGAGCTTCTTTAGTTATCAAGTATCTACCGTTAGAAGTCTTCTGTGCCTTGCCCTCTAAAAAAAGTTTATCCCATACAGCTTCTGCTTCTGCGGTCCTATACATATCAGACATTATAGGTTTGTCTAATTCATTTGCTGCTTCTAAATACATTTCGCCTGCAATCCCTAAACCTCGATAACCTTCTGAAACACTAATAGTATCAGTCACAAAGTTTCCGTCTTGTTCTACTAAAGTTAAACTACCTACACGTTGTCCTGCTAAAGATGCAGCTATAACTCTTTTACCATTTACTGCGCCTATGTCTTGTACCGTGACTGTTTGTTCTTGGGTTTCGCTAGATAGACGGGGTTCTAGTAATTGCCGATTATTGTAATCACTATTAAAAGGCTCATTAACCTCATTTGTATTATATTTTTCTTGATGCTCCAATAACAAATTACGTGAATTCATTGAAACATAGTATTCTGCTACACTATTACCCTTTGAACCAATTGTTACATCATCAAGAACGTTTATCTCTAACTTTAATAATCTATTTTTTAAAGTGTTTGTTTCTACTGCATCAGCGTAATTGCCATAAAGTATAATAGACCTTGTACCCCCTATTTCACCTATAAGGTCTGTTATTTCTTTAAAATCGACCCCTTTTTGTAAAATATAATTTGCAATAATGTTATTTCCATTATCTAATAACAAAACTGCCTTTTTAGGTAAAGCACTAAATCTCAAATTCTGTACAAACTTAAATACATCGTTGGGGTCCCCTATTTGGCCCATAGGTTCAGATATAAATTCTTTATCAGTTACATTATACACTTCCAACTCATCTTTTAACTCTCTTTCACCCCTTTTGTTAACAGTAAATGTGTTATCAGATTTAATATGTACATAAGATTTTTTGTACGTATCGATTATGACATGCTCTAAATCAATTTTTAGAGGAATTAAACCATCACGAATTTTATCAGTGATGTCCAAATCAGCTTTGCTTGGCACTAATGTGCCCGAAGGATGGTTGTGTACTAAATATACTTTTTTAGTTTTGAATTTAGTTACACCGCTAAGTACTAAGCTAGGGTCAATAACAGTACTTACCTGGCCCCCAATACTTAAAAATTGAATATATGAGTCACCTTTTTCATCTACATGTACGGCAAAAGCATGTTCTACTGTTTTGTTTTCTAGTTGCTTCATTATTTCAGCAACATCTTCAGCATTTTTAACTCTTGTTGTCCCTGTAAATTGTATATTTCTGTTTTTATTCCAAACTTCTTTTACTGTGAAAGCATTAATTCTACTAGTATCCTCCTGTTGTTGTGGGGCACCTTCAGTTGGGTAGTCAGTAATATTTTCTTCAACGGTGGTACCTGAAAGATTTGCTGTATTTTCATCTACAAGCCTAATCAGATTCTCTGTTTCACTAAGTAAAGATTCCAACATTGAATCTGGGACTACTCTGCCTCCCCCTAGAGCTGTCAACAAATCGTTTATAACTTCTATCAATCTTGTG
>Ga0233415_10000780_pt1 | contig 14385 bp, 14 predicted proteins | sample Na_anoxic_12_MG_FD_188631 | JGI IMG/M metagenome (GOLD analysis project Ga0233415, IMG submission 188631) | Seawater microbial communities from Saanich Inlet, British Columbia, Canada - Na_anoxic_12_MG | ecosystem: Environmental > Aquatic > Marine > Inlet | place: Canada: British Columbia... | reverse complement strand
AAGGTCACGAGATGGTCACTGACACCGGAGGGAGACTAGCCCTGACAGATAAAATAGCTATTGGTAATACTGCAGGGGAATTACTAGATTTGTTCAATGCACTATTAACTCAGTTGAAAATTGCGTATGGTGTATCTCCAGTAGGCCCGGCACCTATGGACCCAGTAACTATAACAGAATTAACAAGAATCCAGACCGTTTTAAGTCTGATGAAGGAGTAAGACATGGCTATGTTGGCAAGTGACCTCGCGGTGAGTATTGCGGATGGGATGAAAGCAGACGGCTTGTTCAATGTTCCAACATCTGAAGGGATGTCTTTCAGTCAAGATGCTTATGATAGCACTCTCTCGAACCTCACCAGAGACTGGGGGACGATCATTGATTATCTGAAGAGCAATATGGATGTGGTTCAAGTAGCTACAGAGGTTGAAACGACTGTGTCTACAACGGGATCAGCAGCAGCGCAGACAGGTACAGGTACAGGTACCGGTACTCAAACAGGAACAGGTAAAGTTTTATGATTGATATACAGATGGACGAAAATGGAAATTTCCTGTTTGATGGATCAGGTGACATAGTCATGACCAGTACGGAGGCGGATGGTGTTGCACAATCGATAACTCAACGGCTTCGAAGGCTTAAAGGAGAGTGGTTTCTCGATAGGACAAAAGGTGTCCCCTATTTTGAGATCATCTTAGAAAAGAACCCCAACTCTAAACTTGTTTCGGAAATCCTTAAAAAGGTCATCCTAGAAACAGAAGGTGTCGCAAAACTGAACCGATTTAGTTTATATTTTGATACAACGAACAGGCAAGCATCGGTTACGTTTCAAGTAACAACCACAGCCGGTGAGACTGCAGCAAGCAATGAGGTACTATAGTGGCTGAATATGGATTAACTGACCAAGGTCTGGTCATTAAAGACCTACCTACTATTATCCAGGAAAAAGAGGATGAGCTCAAAGCGTTTTGGGGTGAAGGTGTAAATCTTAACTCTGAGTCAAATTTAGGACAACAGGTCGCTATAGCTGCTGAACGAGAATACAACATCTGGCTTCTGGTCGAGCAAGTGTATTACGCATCATCTCCTGCAACAGCGCAGAAGGCTGCATTAGACATGTGTCTGGCTCTCACTGGAGTCACACGACAAGGAATATCCTCCTCGCGTATTACTGACCAAGGGTATTGGGGAACACCGGGAACTGTAATATTAGAAGGGACGGAAATCAAAGTCCCTGAAACAGAAAACACGTATGCCGTAGATACTGAACTAACTCTAGGCTCTGGTGGAAACCAGGTGCAACTAATATCTTTCGACTCTATACCTGATGATGGAGAGTGGTCCCTCACATTCAGAGGAGTTACAACATCTACTTTATCTTATTCTAGCACATCTTCTAATGTTAAATACGCCCTTGAGAGTTTGGATTCTATCGATGAAGTCACTGTCACTGGAAACTTCTCTGCAGGTTTTACAATAACTTTCACAGGAGACAATGTCAAGTTTCGCAAAAACCCGGAACTTGTACCGGTATCTGCATTGGAGATTGGTTCAACCCCTGTAGAGATAACCTCCAGTATCACCGTAGAAGGAGTGTACCAAGCATTTGGGACCCTTACGGCCACTGTAGCAGGTTCAACAATATTTGCTCCCGAAGGAACACTATCTGAGGTTGCGAATGCAATCACAGGTCTGGACTCTACATTCAATGAAACAGATGCGGTTAGAGGTGTGGATCGTGAATCCGACGCGGAGGTAAAATTACGCAGGAATCAAAGCTTAGGTGCATACGGGAAAGGAACAGCAGCAGGTATCGAGGCCAGTGTTTTAGACATTGAAGGTGTCTATAGCTGTAGAGTATATGAAAATGATACAGGATCTGTAGATCTTGCAGGTAGACCCTCAAAGAGTTTCGAAACCTATGCATATCAAAATGCTGAAATTGGTGGAGGAACTCCCGACCCATCTATTGATCAGTTGATCGGAGAAACTATTCTGCGTAATAAAGGTGCAGGGATGGAAACATTTGGAGACATTCCAGTGTTTGCTGTGGACCCGAAAGGCGTTCAAAAGACTGTCAAGTTTAGTAGACCAGGTACTGTTGAAATCTATTTGACCTGGACAATAACAGCAGAGCCATCTAAATTTCCAGTGAACGGGCCAACCCTCATTGGTAAAGATGTGGTATCCTACGGCAATGCCTTAGGACAGGGTCAGGATGTCATAGTCTATCCATACCTGATGGAAGTCCTTCAAGGATATGAAGGGATTTCAGATGTGATAACGGATATCGGAGATGCACCTCTTCCATCGGGAGATGATAATGTAACTATTGACAATGGGTCAACGGGAGCAGTAGAGACCTCGGTCTGGCTACCAGAGAATATAAAAATAGTGCTAAATACTGTGGAATACACATATAACGCTGTAACACAAGAGTGGGAGGCATAATGGCCGCCCCTACTATCATAAGATGCATGCACCGGGTTACCTTGACAGAGATTGGCAAATCTGGAGACCCACTCATTATCCAAGGATCTCGGTTCATACCCGACACCGTGATAGAGAATATGGATGTCGGGCGATATGACACAACCACGTATACAATGTCTCCGGAGTCATCTACCACCCAAACCCATACAGTGGCCAGTCCTGTGCAAGTACATCTTGTAGTAGATACACGGGATGTGGAGGCAGGTGAATTAAGGGTGACGGTAGATGAGGTACAGATATACCAAGGACTTGGTGATGTTGAAAACATGGTGATTGATGTTACGACAGATGTTGTTATAGAGAGAATCATACCGAGTGATCGAGTAGTAGATCAGAATAAAACCTTAGACTATAGTCCGTCAGATTCAATTTCTTCGTGCTTGAGGGATGACGGAACCCAACTGTTTCTATCTACCAGTAATGGTCCAGTCGAAACGTATGACTTAACAACACCGTGGAATGTGTCTACTGCAGTATTGAACTCCTCGGATGACCTAGGAAATACGTATTCTAGGTTAATATGCTTTTCTGCGGATGGGGGCCTGTTTTTCAGGTCCAGGACAGATACCGGGCTGCTCAGGGTGTACATCGACAAGTGGGTACTTACAACCCCATGGGATTTGTCGACGGCATCTTTTGTGGATACCTCAACCATCCTTTCCATACATAATCACCGTAATGGGGGTGGATTTAACCCAGACGGCACCAGATTCTATTTAGGCGACATGGTGCAAGATGGGCCTTATACCACAATCCGCATTGCGCAATACGATCTCAGTACCGCGTACGATGTATCCAGTGGAACACACTCCGGGGTGTCAATAGCATTAGGGCAAGGATCGGCATCGTTCAGTATAACCCAGTCAGGACTATACGTGTATGCCCCAACATCATCCACCTTGCAGAGATATAAAGCAACCACTGCCTGGGACATGACAACACTCGCAGTAGAGGAGCCGTCTGACTTGCAGTACCCCTATACGGATAATGCGGACTATGTCCTCACCAGAAGCGAACATGAAGTATATATACAACGAAACCCACAGTCAAATATTACCGCATATCTGGTAGATGTTCCCTTGATAGGCACATCATACACCCGTGTATCCGAAATAGAAGGCCCTACGATAATGAATATGGAATCAGAAACAACAATAACAAATAATGGAGGTCAACCTTGAGTTTAACCGGAAACAACTCCGCAAGAATATTGGAATGGATAGAGGGCGTTACCCAAGGCGCTCCATCCGATTCACAAGTTCGTTATGATGTGAATGTCTCACCAGAACTAGCACAGATTAAGATCCTATATGGCGGGGTTTTACACACTTTCCCTAGCACAGAAAAAGTTCTAGAAATGATTGATGCGATGGGATCTGCAGTGTATTACGTGGTCAGTGATGCTTCAGAATTTCTATCTGCGCTCGCAATGCCACAGGTTTTACATATCTACACAACCAATAAAATAACCCTCTCATCTAATGATCTAACACAAGTGGGTGTCGTGTCATCAAAGCACATCTATGCCCCTGCTGATGATTATATCACCTTCACCGGACTGGATGGGACTGCAGTATTTGAAATAGGGTGGCCAACATCTGGAGCAAATCAGGATATTGATATCCAGTTCCATACCCAAATAAATTCGCTCAGTGATTTAACTATCCGAGCAACTGGTAACTACTTTGAGTCAGGCACCTATGAGACTTCATATACCGAGCACGCATATAGATATCGACTGCGTTTGAGCGGGGTCAATCCTCAGATAGGTGGCAACATTACTGTGGAAGGCGTACTATCTGACCCAACAGGTGGAGGCCCTGGATTCATGTTTGATAAAGTAGAAGTTGCGAATAACTTCTCTGTAGAGGATGTGGAACCAGGAACTGTCTACGGGGGTTTGAGTGGTGCTATTTGGCATCCTTGGGTTAATGGGAGCAATGCTGTTAAACGATACGGGGTATCTTCGTGCGCTATCCAGACACGTAATATTATTGCTGCAGGTTATCATTCAAGTGATGGGCCTTTGAACCTCATGGAGGTTGTTGGAGATATCGCTAATGGTACAGGAGGGGGACTCAGAACCCGACTTCGTTTTGACTATAGTAAACAACCTATAATGGAACTCGCATCCTCTACTGATGGAAATCAAGTAAAACTCGCAGGGTATTCAAATCTATCTGAATGGAGACTACTGGAAGGTCTAAAATCCGCCCACTCCCACAGTGTAAGTGCAGGGGCTGCTCCTGTAAATTATCACACTTTGGAGGACGACAGGTATTTCTACTATGTGGAAAACTGCAACGGCAAAACAGTACAGTATCTAGAGATAGACACAACTCTAGGAAGCGAGCAAGCTATACATGGAATAGCACATAATGCGAGAATACGAAATGGTGTTTGGGAATGGGTATCCCCAGGTACGGGAACCATTTATGCCAAGCGGGAGGAATTCAACTCTTTAGATAATCTAGGAGGTACTACATATTACACCTCGACAGGAAGTAGTGGCGAAGGTAGTCTGGCGTGGAAGGAAACCCACCGTATTGATAAAGATGGACATGTGACATATAGTTCAATCCCTTCAGGTGCTGATCAGGGTGCTGCAGGTGCTGTAGCCGGTATGTTATGGAAAACATCTGGCCACATCTCCTTACCCGACAATGTTGTGATGATCGGGGTTTAATATGATATTCGACTCAATAAAGTGTATAAGCCTCCCCGATAGCAAGGATAGAAGGGAGGTGTTACTTCCCCAACTTCCTATACTCGGCAGTATGGTCAACTTTGTTGAGCCAGTGAAAGTGGACATCAAATCTGCTAAAATGTTAGGCAGTGCACAACCTCCAGAGTTGCTGAGCCTGACGATCACAGTTAAAGGAATTGTTGACGACTTCCTAGAAAGTGGGGACAATACTTTATTGATCTTAGAGGATGATGTCGTATTCACCCCAGATGCAAAACAGAGGCTAGACAAAGTACCTGTTGGTCTTGAATGGGACGTGCTATATTTAGGGTGCAAAAGTTTGTCAGGACAGTCTCGTAGCCCCATGTATCCAGAGCCAGGTGTTTGCAGTGTTAGGGGAGCTTACCACGGGCATGCATTTGCCATCAACCGTAGAATAGCTGAGGCATTCTACAAGAGGTTGAGTGCTCTTGATCTACCTCCGGATCTCTGTTTACAAGAACTTAATATTAAAGGTGAGTTGGATAATACGTACCAATTCATACCCCAGATAGCATTACAGCGACCTGGTATGAGTACAATTACTCATAGACTGGTCGATAATAGTAGGATATAGACATGGCTTTCCCTGAAGTATATTTTGATAATCATAATGTTTCCGGATATGTAACGAGTGTTGTTGCAGGTGAAATAGAATTAGACTGCCCTGATTTACCGGCAGGTGAGTACATGGTGACGGTCGTTACGGAGGAAGGTACCTCCAGTAAAGCGAGGTTCACTATTCTTGAAGAGCTCGATGTCACAGAAGGGTTTACAAAAGAAACCTACCATGTAGAGCGAGCAAATGATAGGTTCCTCCACCAATACAAGAAACCAAATGGGAGGCAGTAATGGCTTTGAGTGACCAACAACGATTGATGCAAGCACTGTATACATCCGGAATGCAAACCCTAGAAGACTCTGTTTTCTCTTTGATACCAAGGTACAATATCGACGAGATGTCAGGACCTGCCCTTGATGATATTGGCATCATAGTCGGACAGTTAAGGAATGGTACATCCGACGAGGTGTACAGAATTCACTTGAAGGGTAAGATAGCCGTTAATACAAGTCAAGGAACCTTGGATGATGTGTATAGGGTTTGGACAGCGTTCACGGGTACAGATAACGTAGAAGTGGTTGAAACTTTCCCTGCGGGTATTAACATCGTTACAGATGTTTCCCCAAACCAAGAATATATACCTATTATTAAAGATTATGTAGATAGATCCCTGTTAGTGGGTGTGAGTCTCGGGGATATTATACTTTATGACCCTACAGAAGCTTTCACCTTTTCCGATAGTATTGTGCCAGGAAGTAGTGCACTACTCGGATTCGGAGACACAGGAGATGTAAACACCGGTGGCAAATTAGCCGGAATATTATAAGGAATTACATGACAGCAATATATCCGTCAAACAGACCAGACAGTACAGTAAACTCCGTATTTCAGTGGGTTCCCGGAACATCCCCGGATAAAGTTATGCCTTCCACAGGAAAGCAGTTAACAGGGTGGGCAGTTAATGAGAGACCACCTGCTCAATATTTTAACGGACTATTCGGTGCCACATCTGAGTGGATAACGTTTCTCGATACCATTATCACCGAAGGAGAGTTTGACGGAGATCAAAAATTATCCTTAGGTTACCAAGCAATGCAAGGTGCTTCGACAGTGGCAGGTAATCGAGCCAATGTTGTGGCCATGGGTGTGCAGGTCGGATCCGGAATCACTAGTTGTGCAAATGCTGTCCTCTTTGGAACAGAAGCCGGCCACTCGGCATTATCTTTAAATAATGCCATTGTTGCAGGATATAGAGCAGGTAAAAGTGCGAACACAGCAAGCGCAGTTATTATCGGATCTAATGCGGGCTTAGAAGCATCAGGAGATAATCTGGTTGCTGTTGGATCTGAAGCAGGATCTAAATCAACAGGTCTGAGAGTTACTGCCCTTGGTAGTTTGTCAGGTATTGAAGCAGCAGGTAATGATGCTATTGCGTTAGGGCAATATTCAGCCTACAAGTCAGCAGGGACAGCACCGATTGCTATCGGTCCATATGCCGGACGTGAGTCCTTAGCAGATCACCTTACAGCAATTGGTTACCACAGTGGGCAGAGCTCGGATAGTGAATATATGGTATCTGCAGGATACTATTCTGGAAATAATGCGAAATCTAACCGATCTGTATTTATTGGGAAAAATTCAGGTAAAGACTCTTTAGGGTACGATAATGTTTTTATCGGACTGGATCTGTATACGGATGCAGGAAGCTATACTATCCCTTCCAACCATGGTGTTGTGGCGATAGGTAAATACTCTTTCGCTCAAGGTTCCGTAGGAGACGACGCGGTATCTGTTGGGTCGTATGCCGGAACTAGATTATCTGGAAGCAGTGACAGAATTATATCGGTTGGGTACTATGCGGGATATAACAATACTGACTCCCCGAATGCTGTCCTCATTGGTGCCTATGCGGGATCAAGCAATACAGGAACCTCTGGATTAGTAGCAATAGGTAATTATGCCGGGTACTCTTTGGAAGATGATGCTCAGGGTGTACACATTGGTGAATATGCCGGAAGGGGTGGAGGTACAGGTAATAATGTAAACATTGGATATGCTGCAGGTCGGATAATAGACACACCCGTTAGTGATAGTTATCACACAGTTGTGGGTTATTACGCAGGATATCGCCACAGTTCGCAGAACCTAATAGCTCTGGGAAAAGAGGCGGGATATCTCGCAACAGGTAATGACACAGTCAGTGTCGGGAAACAAGCAGGTTACAGCTCTTCAGGAGCGGCTCAAGTTAATGTCGGACTACATGCAGGACAAGAGACGACAGGCAACCGTACGATAAATATAGGTGAGACTGCAGGTAGAGCCAGTACAGGTGCGGAGTGTATTCACATCGGATACCTTGCAGGGCAGAATACGCAAACTGATGATAACTTGATCATAGGTAATAGAGCAGGTGTTGTAACTGCAGGAGTTGATCTTATCGGTGGTACCTACACAGTAGGTGACTCTTTAGTGGTCATAGGTGAGGATGCATTAAGTTTCACCACTGACCCTATACGCAGTGTTCCGGACTACTCCATGTTTATAGGGAAAAATTCGGGTAAAGACTTTATGTTATACGGAACTAACCCCAATGATAAGGCTATTTTGGCTATGGGTCCAGTACCATCTGGGGCTAAGTTCCAAGAGTCCTTATTTTACGGATATGCCGATATGTCTAATGTAGATCTAGGCATGGCGGGAACTGGCACACCTTTCAGAGTTGGTGCGTACTCCACGAGTGGATTAGCTGCATGGAAGACAGAGTGGACATCAGTTGCAAGTAGTTCAAAAGAAGGCGCACTAGCCTGGAATAGTCAGACTAATGAGCTAATGGTTTTTGATGGCAACGACTGGAAGACGGTAACCATAACATAGTGAATATGAAAAAAAGTATAGTATTAAGAAATTAATACTATATTTTTCAAAAGAGACCACTTACTGAGACTTATAATGACTGAAGAAAACAAAGACAGACCAGAATACGAGCAAAATGTAGTAGTGAGCAAGGCATTCCTTTCTGAGATACATGCGTATCTTAATGAACAACCAAGGAACCAGACCGACCACCTATGTCGCGGCATAGAGGATAAGATCCCTACTGTGAAAGCCTTTCTACAATCTGTTGACAATTATTACGAAGCCGAGGAGAACAACAAAGATGGATGATAAAACCGCAACGATTGAAGTTTCAGGAGCCAGTGGCTTCATTACATTGGGCGTAGGTGCTGATCAGCCAGTTTCTGGTATGGTTATTGCCGCAAGAACTCTAGAAACTGGTGTAACTATAAAAGGAACACAGATTGCCAAAACAAAAAATCCTGCTGCTATTGATTACGATGGCTATGAGGTACTGAACAACGGTGCATGGGATCCTTTATGGTGTCGTAACACTCTTGTGACAGTTGCATCAGGAACAGTGAGAATAGCACTCGGAGAAAAATAATATATGTTAGGCGCACCCCTACCTCTGTTTAACCTAGGCCTTGGTGGGTCTGGCATATCAAAACTATCCACAGGAATACAACTTTTAGGTACCTGGTTTACAAGTGGCACCGTTGGCGTTACTATGGATCTCACCACTAAAGTTAATTACCGTATAACTGACACGGAAGGCAATTCAGAAGTAAGGCAATACGATCCTGCTCTTGGCGGTACCGTTATATACGGGCAAAACGCTAGAACCATAGATGGCACTGCGGGACTAATAAACGGGGAGCAATATACATTTGATTTTACACTCAATGTTGCTCAGTTTTTCAATATAACCACTGCTACAGGGCTTTTCTCATTCTTGCAGTCAGACATTGGCAACAAGGATAAAATCAGCGCTGAGCTTATCGGTGGTGCATGGAATGAAACTCTACCATCGGACATTGTAGCTGAATCGATAGAGGCAGTTTACACAGGTGCTTTTACGCCTCCTGAAGGTGATTATGAGCTTACGTATACCCTACGAGATGTGAATAACGTTAAATTCGATTCTGACGGCACTATAGCGACTCGTTGGGCACCTCATGTATTTATTGTCGGGTATCGTGTAGATGGCGGTGTATGGCTCAAAGATGTACAAAACCCTGCGCCAATCGAAGGTTACGAAGCAATCGACCTGCAATACTGCAAAGGGTACAATGTACTCACGAATGAAGACGGGTCTCCCCAGTATGATGCTAATGGAGAGATCCAGATACTCGATGGTGGCGTGATAGAGGAGGAACTTGCTGTAGCCCTCGACAAAGGCGACAACACATTGATTATCGGCAACGTCGAGGATACACTCAAATCTCCGTATAATAAGAAGTCTACATGGCCTTTTATTATTCGTCGCATCCCTGCAATCAAGTGGATCGGGTTAACTACAATAGATTTTGAGAATTACGGAATAGACGAGAGCGGGAACTCTCGGTACGATGCAGTCAACGCAATACGAGTAGATGAAGGATTGAGTAGTGAGACTGTAGTAACACCGTCTAATGCTCCTTATCTCATCGGTACACCTTATGGGCAAAAAGAAACAACCGTTTCTTATACGTACCCTGAGGGTGGTAGTAATTCTATAATTCAGACAATAAACTATACTGAATTCGCATTCCAACAACTCGATGATTCAGCAGAATTTTATATGATTTCCAACTACCCGACTAAAGATACTTTAGATGATGTTGGTGAATTATATCTCATTAATGGAGATATTTAACGATGGCACAAAGCTACTTAAGCGCATACACAGCTAGATTATACTCTTTCGATGACGTACAGCAAAAATTCATTATGAACCCAGAGAGTGATGCAGAGCTAACCTCTTTGACTGGTTGGGATAATACTGCACTATCTGTTTCCGAGCTCTCCGACGCTCACAATGGAGCAACCGTCTTTACGGGTCGCTCTGATTATGCGGGAGATCCTCAACTATTCCCTATTATGGTTTTAGTTAGCGGTGGCGTAGTGTCAAACCCTACACAGTTCAAGGTTCGCGTTGATCGTGATCCTAATCCTAGTTATGACGGACAAGATACATTCTCAAAGGAGAGTGTAGGTACATCGGTAAATGTAGACATTGATGTCTATAAGGATGAAATATACGCTACAACCTTCCAGTATACCGCAGACTTTGACAATGATGACTTCAGGCAGTATCAATACGAAGTACAATACACCGATCCAGATACAAATCGTACCGGTAGTTTTACTTTACATTTAAACTATATAGAGTTCCAAGGTCCAAAAATACTGGAATTAGATAGTAACGACGTTTCAAGCGGTCAGGTGCCAAAATTAAACACTCTTACAGATATTGCTGTAAAATGGCTTAATGGTTCAAATGTAGAGCAGAACGACACCGAGGCAGTGGTGGCTCACACGAATGCAACCAATGTTGTGGTGACAAGAGAAACAACCGCAACGGCTACATACAGCCATAAGACAGGCTTACCAATTCCAACTCTTTTATATTACCGTGATGATGTTGGAACAAGAGTAGATTTTAATGGTACTTATGAAATACCGGATACGGTGGTAAATCAGCCTATTACATTCGGATGGTCAATCACAAACGGGAATGTAGTCGGAGAGGTTGAACAAACAGAATTTACACAGACATTAACCGCAGATAGTGCGAACGATGTTATCATGCCAACATTTACGGATGACTGGGGTAATAGTGCAACGCTTGCAAGTAGAACTAAAAGCGTGCAATATGGGTCGAGCGGGTTACAACCTCGCAACTATTGGAAAATGGACGCAGATGTTGCCGGTGAAATTGTAGATGAGATGGGTAACGATAATTTAACCATAGCAGGGGCACCTGTAATAGACTCCAATGGGATGTTTATTAATTCAAGTTCAGCCGGAGCATATACAGACGGTGTTAGCTCTTTTTGTCCTTCTGATTCGGATTGGTCTTTTGAGTACAGCGTAAAACTTGCGAGTGGTGCTAATATATTTTCTGGAAATTTTAACATTGGTAAAAAAGCAAATTGGCCTTATTTCATGGGTATGCGGTATGGTGGCAACGATGTAAGTTCAGTTCTTTATGGAAAGCAACATTCGCACACAAGTGACGACAGAGTTACAATTTGGAAAACGAACGAGACGGTTATACCTGTAATATTATCGTATAATTCAACAACAGGAAAATGTGTGTTAAGTGTAAACGGAGAATCATATAGTGATCTAGCAACATCGACAGATATACCTCCATATAATGAGTTTCAGGTGGGTATGCAATCAAGTGACAACACGACTTTCACACCTAGCACAACAGCGTGCACAAACTACACGTTTTCAGAAATAAAATATTACACAGAACAAATACTATAAAAGGAAAATAAAATTATGAGTACAGCAAAACAACAAGCAGTTAAAGATATTATGCAACTATGCGATGCGTTAAGAAATGTTGCAGATAAATTCGAGACGGTTGATAGTTCAATCACTGCGAACGGATTTAAAACCAACGGCTCAGATCCGATCACTCTCGCAGATTTGTCAGGGATTAATTTAACGGAGGCAGAACTTGCAGAGGCGTTCATGGTTGTGAGAGATTACAATTCTTTAATGAATGGTGGAGCATTAACTCCGACAGACCTCAAGACGAAGTTGGATAAACTTATGTATTGGAATGCGAACAGATAATTAAAAGCAAAACGAGAACAACATGGCAGTAACTCCACTAATTTCATATACAGGTATCACTCACAAGTGGGATGATACTCTGCAAAAGTTCATTATGAACCCTCGGAACGACGCGGGGTTATTTGCACTTACCGGTTGGAACAGCACCGAACTCTCTATTCAAGAATTGCATGACCTACATAATGGCACAACTCGATTTACGGGTAGGTCGGGGTTTTCAGGGGATGCCGAGACTTTCCCTATTCTCGTTTTGAAAAGTGGTGGTGTGATCTCGAACACCACACAGGTGAAGGTTAAGGTTGATCGTGACCCAACAATCACATATACAGAACTAACATTATCAAAAGAAGATATGACAGATAATGGTGATGGTACTTTTTATATTGATGTTCCTTATGTTGTTGACAGCAGTTTTGTTTATGAGAATGATACAGAGGTAGTCAGGTGGTACTTTCCAGAAGATACTTTCGGTGATGTGGTGCAGTCTATTACATTCACTGATCCAGATACAGGGCGTAGTCATACAGAGAATTATATTATTGAATATAAAGAAGACGCATCCGCTGAATACATGACTATGAAGGTGTGGGATTTTACAGATGATGAGTTCTTAATCACTGATGAGCTTGAAAGCGGGCTACAGGAGACAAACTCAACCCCTGCGGGTGACTTGGTTTTGCAACATAGATCCACACCTGTTTATACTGACAATGTAAATGATGTGTATTTTGACGGTGAAGAGGAGCAATTTCCAAAAGAGATCTCCCCATTAATGGGCCTATCAGTTGATTGCACTTCAGACTCCCCATATCTTGCGAGTGGTACAAACATCGACAACCTATTTAAACCAGAGGCTTTTTGGTCTATTTCTGTTATCATACAATCTGGCTCTTATGGGTACGGAAGGCTTGGTGCTACAGAGGCTCAGCGTACAGGTGTTAGACTTAATGCCGGTACTTTAGGCGTCTATATTGGCGGTACATTTGAAGCAAGTGCCACAACTTATGATCATGCAAAGCCCGTATTTATACAGCAAAAAAACTATTGGAATGGATCAGCGTGGGTTGATGATCTTATAGTTAACAATGTTGTTATACGTAGCGGAAATACAGCAAACAGAGGTACAACAACATCGAGTGTACTCCCTATATTTTGTGGCAGATGGACAGTTGATAGTCATGTAGACCCTATGACAGACGGGCAGAGTTTTAATGGTGGCGAATTTAACGCCCTTAGAATCTCTACAACAACAGAACCAACATTAAAGAATTTTAGGCACGCCTTCTATCTGCAGAAACACTATTTTATTGATGTTGTATTGGGATCATCCACAATGGACGAATCTACAATAGCGACTCAATTACAGGCTGATGGTTGGGTGAATAATCACAGAACGCAAGTGTTAAACTTTGCTCAATCTGGCGCTACTTTTTATCAGTATTTAGCAGACACACCTCCAACAGGGTTTAGCGTTAAGCCTCCTTGGGTAACGAATTCTAGGCCTGCCATCACTGTAAGTTTGGAAGACATTGAAGATCAATGTGACATGAACAAGGTTACTGATTTTTTTCCTTACAACTTCCTTTCGGTTAGTTATGTTGAGAAAAATACAAGCGCAACAGGTTCGAAAACGGTTGAGTCTGAGATAGGCTTCAACGACTATACTGATGAACATTATTGGGGGGCGTTGTATAAAAAGGCTCATTTCGACAATGCAGGAATAACTTTTGTAATGTGTGGCCCTAATGCTAACAGGGTCACAACTCTAGGGTGTGGAGATGAGGATCTTTCGAGATATGAAGGTGCTTGGAGGTCATCAGAACAGGCTCGCCTTGATCCTCCTTTTGAAAACTATATTCCAATGCAATATTATTTTCAAACCTCTGAAGCAAATCATATAGGTGAAGCCTCATTGTTTAATGTGGACAACATTCACCTCACCAATGATGGTGCTGATCTTGGTGAAGTAGAATAT
>Ga0233415_10000778_pt1 | contig 14416 bp, 15 predicted proteins | sample Na_anoxic_12_MG_FD_188631 | JGI IMG/M metagenome (GOLD analysis project Ga0233415, IMG submission 188631) | Seawater microbial communities from Saanich Inlet, British Columbia, Canada - Na_anoxic_12_MG | ecosystem: Environmental > Aquatic > Marine > Inlet | place: Canada: British Columbia... | reverse complement strand
GTCTGATATAGTGTCAGGATTTCGGCGTCGTCCATGTACGCCCCACTTGCCTGCTCGTTCATGAGGTACGCCTGATAGCGCTTGCCGCGATCAGAAAAACATGGCTCGTAAAATTCGAGGTTGTCGCCGTGGCCGTCGTCGGTCGTGAAGATAAAGGCGTATTTCGCCCCGCCAGGGAACGGGCTTTCATGGTTCGCTGTGGTATACGTCACCTTCACAAACGGCTGCAAGTCCTCGCTGTGTCCCGCATCCCAGGCCACGCGGGTTAGGCGAATCATCTGGGCTGGGTCATACTCGCCGTCAATCCACCACCCGCAATATGTACCCTTATCAAGCGTATGCTGTAGGCCGTCTGTGACATTAAGCGTCAGGGAGCTACCGGCAGTGTTCAATCCGTAGACGGGAAGACCGCGCACGCCAAGATTCTCATGGAGGGTGCGATCATTCAGGGCGGGAGCCCAGTCCTCATTATTTATGTCGTCATATTCATTCCATGACGCTTTGAGTTCCCGAATGTTCACGCTCATATATAGGTCTGTGCTAACCCATGCGGTGTCGGCGGCGGTAGTGTCGGCGTACCCTGCGATATATCCGGCGGCAGTACCAAAGTTGACAGCAACGCTGAAGCATATCTCGGCGTTGATGATGTTGGCCCCGTCTGGGATCGTGTCAAGATCGACCCAGATCATGCCGTTGCGCTCTGTGGCGGCAGGGAAATCGTCATCTGGGCGAGCGGTCGCAATAAGCCTGTTGGCCTCAAACGCGCCGGGGCTTTGGTCTGGGTTCGCCCGCTGGACCTCGGCAAAGCGCATGTACTGGGCCTCTGTATCCCGCAAGATCACATCAGGGGCAGACGCGGGCCATTCATCATGGGCGCTATCTGCCGCATCAAACGTATTCTCTGTGTTCTCGTCTATGGTTTCCTCGCAGCAGATCAGGACCGTTACAGTATCATATGACACAGCACTAACGCGGATCAGCCCGGCATCCTCGCCGGTCCCTATACGATGCTCCAGTTTACTCGACCCCAATAGGGCGAACAGGCAGCACAACAACAGCACTGGCACAATCCGGCGCATGACTACCTCCAGTACGTGAATACTTCGGTCGCGTCAGTGCGAACTACGCGCATCGAATCAGCCCGCACCATGAACTCATTAGACGGGACACCAGCGGGATAGGTGATAAACGCGTCACTGCTTCCCGGCTCTACGTCCGCAGGAATGATGGTGTCTCCATCTGCGTAGTACACAACGGCGATGTTTCCGTCCGGGGCGTAGTTCGTCACCTTTTCGGCCTTGCCATCAAAGTCTACCGTGTAGTCGGTCGTCGCACTGCTGGCGTAGTAAGACCCGCGCCAAGACAACGTCGCGCCCATCGCCACAACAGCGATCAAGACGACCATCACAACAATCAGCTTTTTCATCTCTACTCCTTCGACGTGATGTCCTCTAGGGACGCATCATAATCTACTTGTTCTAAAACCAGCGGTCCGCGCCAGTAGTTTGTGCCAGCAACTGTGACCGGCTGGCTTGGAATCGACCTTATCTTGTACGCCCTGCCCCTCGCGGCCACAATGGTATCAAGCGCGACGGGGTTGGATAGCGTCTTATGCTCGTTCGCTACGCGGTCGGCTGACCATGCCTCTCGATCAAGGCGCCATGTATTAAGCACCAGCGGGAAGCATCCGTTATTGCCGCTATCACTGCCAATACGGAACGCCCCCGCCGTAAATGTTTTCTCATAGTGCGCTGCATCGGTATTGGACTCCAACAAAACGCCGTTGTGATATATTTGCGATGACGAATGATCCCACACGCACGCTATGGTGTTCACTTGTCCTGCGACAATAGATATCTCAGAGGATATTGTTGCAGATCCAGTGATATAGAATATCGCCCGAACGCCAGAATACGAATCGTTTTCAATGAGATAGAGCCGACCAGCCTGCGCACCGCTGTAACCGCTGATCGCACAAAACATACTCTCTGGATCTTCGTACCAATCCGGCACATAGAATGATGTAAACATCGACCCGGTTTCGGGATACACAAGATCGCCGGCGGTTGTAAGACAATCGAGATTCCTTGCGGACCCGTAATATTGCCATTGCGGATAGGCTTGCGAATACCTAGACGAATTCGCCTCCCACCAGATAACGGTCGGGCCGATCCAAAAGTTGCACGTCTGCGCATCCCCGCCGCTAGGCATGACCACTATCAACTTGACCGATCCCGATGCATAAGATGTGTCGTTGTTTTGAATATCTATCCGCGTCCAGTTTGAATAATCACCGGCCAGCGCAATGGGATCACCGCTGCCGCCCTCGACATACAACAGCGCATCAGTCGGCAGGCGGCCCATGATCCAAGTAGCCGCGTTGACCGTCCCTTCTCCAGTGGGGCCGCCGCTGCCGGACACGGGAAGCGTCATCTCCACTTGTCGGGATGACGTAGTAGATGTTCCCACGACATTGATTGCGCCCGCTGCGCTGGTCTGCCCGAACATCGTGGCGTTAAAGGTAATTGTAAGGGTGCCAGAGCCAGTCCCCGCAGCAGTCCACCCACACGTCGCGGGAGTTGCCCCTGTCGGAGTTGTAGGGTCGGCTATGTTCGCCCCTGCCCGTTCGAATATCTGCCCCGCCCCGCCCGGAGTAGACACAATGCGCTGCTGGTAATCGAATCCGGCGCGCATTACATCAAGCCCAGTGAAGTCGTCCCACACGTTTTCCTCGGTAGAGTCCCCGGAGATATCCAGTGTATGCCTGCCTGTCAGGTCTGGGATCGAAGTCGTTGACGCAGGGACAGGCCGCCATCCCAAAAGCGTATTGCGCCCATAGCCGGGAGTGAACAGGCACCGTGCCCGCTCCTGCATCCACTCATGTAGCCTGCGACGGGTCTTGTTGTCGATCATATCAACCGACATTGTGATACTGTGCCGCAGCGATATCGGGGAATCCCCCTCTGAGCCGTCCGTGTATTCGTGTGTTGCGTCTAAAGATGTGAACCCCTGAGACACCGGATAGGCGCAGGGGTCGCCCTGGTCGTCAATTAACTGGATCTCATCAAACGAAAGTCCGTTAACCCCGTCAGATGTCTCCTGAGACACGCCCTCGGTCGTCTCTATGTCATCCTCGCGGACCAGTGTAAACAGCGCATCAGCCATCAATAGACCGCCTTTTTCCCGTCCTCGACTGCGCGCATCGAGTCTCTATTAAAATTCACCCAATCGCGGCGCGTCTGTGGGCGCTGCATGATATTCTGAACTGTGATTGAGCCGCCGCCGCCAGACTGTCCGATATCGCCCACCTCTGCCATGCCCAAGTATCTGTCCAGCCGCTGAGACAGTTTGCGGGATACGACCTCTTCACCTGGCATCGCTAGGATCATTCGCGAGTCCAACCCCCTTGGGCCGTCAGGGACAGAGTAGCCCACCGCAGCCTTGGGGACTGTTCCACCTGCAGCGAACGGCAGGGGCAGCCCAAACGCCGACCTGATCCCCAAGCTCAACCCCATCGAGAGCGCCGACTTCAGAAGGTTGTTGAACATATCTTCGACATCGCCACCCTGTACCATCATCATGGCGAATTGCTCTGCGAACTGCGCGCCGATCTGCTGGGCTGCAGAGACGCCCGCCGTCTCGATGTCCCCCAAGCGGTCTTCAACTTGGGCCGCGTCATCATCTAAATCAGCGAAAGCATCGGGGAGCATCCCCAGCGCATCTTCTACCCTGGCCACAGACTGCGGGGATACGTCAGGACCAGACGCAATCCGCTGCTGCTCCATCATCATCTGGGTATATACGTCTTGGCCGGTTTTGTATGGTGCCGCTGCCGGGGGCGGCATAACGGGTGGCGCACTAACTTTTGGGATCTCGACATCCGGTGTTTTTTGCCGCAGATGTTCGGGGATGTCTTCAGGCGTCATCACCCCTGCACCGCCGAACCCGACAACACCCTGCGCCCGCATCGCGGATTCACGCCAGCGATCAATCGCCCCCGCCATCCCGTCTATCTCGTCGGCGGCTGTCGACGCATTGCCCGACACTGTGGCGATAGCGCCAGCGATCCAATTAATTGCATCGGTGGCTGGCTCAAGGAACGGCTCAGCAACGGCGCGCTTTAACCCCTTCCACGCGACTTCCATGCGTAATTCAGAATCGACAAACGCTGCAGAGTCTTTTGTGAACTCAGTTGAGTATACACCGCCCAATCGCTGCAATTCGTCAAACTGCTCTCGCAGCGCAGCCGACCCCTGCTGTAATACGGGCAGCATGTCCGCACCGCCGCGTCCCATCATCTTTGAAGCAATAGCGTTGCGCTTGCTTTGGTTCTCTACCTTGTTAAGCGCGTCTGACATATCAAGCAAAACGTCGGTTGAACTCCGCATGGACCCGTCGGCGTTTTTGTATTCCACCCCCAGATCATCAAAGAGGCGTGTATATGTAGCAAGCCCCTGCCCGGCATCATAGATTGTCTGGTTTAGTTTTTTGACTGCCTTTTCATATGTGTCGGCAGACCCGCCACCTAGCCGGATGGCATATTCCCACTTGCTTAAATCTTCAGTGGACACCCCTAGTCGTTGGCTCATCTTGTCTAGGCGGTCACCTGCATCGGCCATCTCGTTGACAACACCAGCGATTACCTTGACCGCCCCCACCATCGCGGCGGCGGCTGCAATGGCACCGGCTGCCATAGCCGCCTGGCCGGTAGTGACCCCCCGAAGGCTGCTGGTAACAGACCTAAACGCAGGGGCCGTCCGGTCCACCGCGCCAAGGATTACGTTTACCTTTTTATTTGTTGCCACGTCTCGCGTCTGCTTTCAGTGCGACCTCAACATCAAAGGGCAAAGCCCATATTGATATCGGGTCTAATCCGACAAGTCCGCTTGGTCTGGCTCCGTATCGCTGTCCGATGGCGTCAAGTTGTCCTGCGAGCTTTGAGCCGCTCGATCCTCGCAGGACTTTGAAAAATCCGGGTCGCCATCCCCGGTCAAGTGTTGACTGATCTGCGCGGCATGACCAGACGCCTCTAGATCATCGTAGGTGATCGTGTCCGCGTCTGGGTTGGTAACATCGCCAAGCCGGGGCGATACCATGCACAAACGAAGGAACTCTCGCCCGTGCTTCTCGCGCTCGCCCTCGCCTGTACTTTTGATGTACTTGTCGCGCTTCTCGTTGTCGGTGTTCAATGCAGCGATAAGCCCCAAGAGCTTTACGCCGTAGACCTTCAGCCCGATTACCGGGGTCGGCTTGCGGAGCCGGAACTTGATCCCGTCAACCTCCACGGTAAACTGCGTTTGGTCTATGAACTTCTGCACCTCACTCATGCCGCCCCCTGTCTGTTTAGGTCGTAACGATAACCGCGATTTCGGCCTCAAAGTTACAGTTGAACGTCTGCGCCTCGCCGGTCAGGCTCGGGGGGTCGCCGATCATCTCACACCCGCTCAGCGTTAGCCATGACCCCATTGTGATAGTGGTCAAGTCGCCATCTGCGTAGTACACATTGTCAAGCAGCGTGACCGTATCAACATCGGACCCCGAGTCATCATCGAAGTCCAGCTTAACGGACCCGCTAATGGTCATCGGACCAGACCAGAACGCCCGCCGGACGGTAGACCCGCCAACGGCATTTTGACCCGCGAAGGCAGTGGGAATGTTAAACTCCAGACTGAAGTTGTTGAAGTCGTAATCAATCCCGTCAATCGCCAACGTGCCATACCCGGACGGCATCAGCAGCAGAGATTCGGCTGGATCGGTGATCGACGTAGGCGTAGCCTCTTTAGCCGCAGCCTTACCAGCAAACGCAGCAGTCAGTGTCCCGCTGTTTTCACTTGGTAAGTCGATCTTTACACTAGACAACACATTGCCCGTGTACGTGTACTCCGGGGCTGCACCGTGATTCACCGCGACGGTCAGGCTCGTATTATCCGGGTCGGTGTTCCCGATGGTGTAGGTAGCGGTAGACACAGAACCAAGCGCGCCAAATAGGCCGCCCATCACATCCTGCTCTAGCGTGAACCCCATCTCAACCGGACCATCAACATAAGTAACGGCCTGCTCAATGCGCTGGGCCTTGTGAGACAGCCACCCCACGCTTTTGCGCGTACCGCGCCGCTGGCCGATACCTGCCGAGATTCCGTGAACGGCGACCTTGGTAGAAGCCTCAGTTCCGTAAGTGGATTCCGCGCCGATCAGAACCCCTCCGTCCAGGCCAATCGGTAGACTCATTTCGTCTCCTTCTTTTTGGGTTTCGTCGCGGGATCAACACGCGGCATTGCAACAGGCAGTTCCGTTTCGAACTCGCCGCCCGGCGCAACCTCGCCCACGCCCTTGACGTAGATGGGGAACTTTCTGTTGTTCTGATACTTCATCACCACGCATCCTTTGTTATGTACATTACCTCTATCACTTCGCGTCCTGAAACAAGGCCGTCAACCTCGCCCAGAACGCCCTCTGCCATCTCGCCACCGCCGACAGTAATCCGATTCGTGTACAATTCCTCGGCGGCAGCAGCGAACACGCCAACAGCCCTGCGGACATCCTGCGTCAGATTGAAGATGTTTGTAGCTGCCGTACTGGCGGTTTTCTCTGTGTAGCAGTCCAGAACTATCGTCCAGACCATTGTGTACCGCTTACCCACAGACACCTCGTCTACAACGTCGTCACCAATCCGGCACACCACATATGATCCAGTGGCGTTGGGATCGGGAGGATCAAACTCTAAGATCGTAGGCGTAGTCCAATACCCAGACCCGACCGCGATCAAGTCCAGTTTGGTTAAAAGCAACTGCCACAAGACAGCCCTGATACTCTGGTTTCCTGCCATCAGAATCCTACCATGTGTTTGCGCAGCCGCTTTTCTACTTGCTTGCCCAACTCAGACTCCATTACCTTGCCGCCGATCTTTACACCGTTGCGCTTAACCGACTTGCCGATGATCGGTCCGATGTTTACATGTGGGTAAACTATCGGATACGCGCTCTTGCCGGTCCTCTTGCCAACAAACTGCCGATGCTTCCCCTTGCCGATCCACGCGCCAGGGAACGACCGCCTGCCCAGCTTCACGCCCTTGCCGACTCTCCGCGCCATCAAGTCCTTAGTGCGGACCTTCTTTTTGACCTTCATGTACGATGCGGAAAACTTGTTCTGCCCAGCAGTCACCCGCGCCCATTGTGTCGGCTTTCTCGCGTCCGCTCTTTTAACCCAAATCCTGCGTCCGACTGGCCCAGCCGGAAGTCTCGTTCGGGCCACAGTCTCGGCCTTGGTCTTTTTCTTGACCTCGGCAGCGGCTTTGTTGACTGCCGACGCCTGGGCCTTGGGCCACTGTTTCGGCAGGGTCGCAAGCCGCTTGCCGTATCGCTCCAATGCTCCAAAGCCAGAGACTTTAAGCATCGGTCTTTTTCTTTCGCCGCGTGTACTTACGCTTCGGCTTTTCGGCCGCGGGCTTCTCGGGCGGTTCATCGAACACCTTTTCGGCCGCGGGCTTCTCGGGCGGTTCATCGAACACCACCGCATCACCCCACACGACCAGACGCCGCGCCTCGTCGTTGGGAAGCTCTACTACATCGCCCGGCATCGCGGTTTTACCCCGGACACCAACGCGCTTGACAATCTTTACTTTCATTCCAAGCCCTTTGATGTGGGGGGACCGAAGTCCCCCCTGTTAAGACTAGGCACCAGCCGCGTAGGTCTTGCCGCCGATGATGGCCAAGATACCGATGGCGATTCCACCGGTCCCGGTTTCGTCGCACGTTACCCGCACGTACCGCTTTGACCCGTGATAGTGGGTTGAGTAAGTCAGGTCGTCCTCTGCCGCCGCATCGATGAGCGCAAAGGTTCCCGCAACCGCCTGGGTGCCGGTGACATAGTTCGACAGGTCCGCGTTAGGCGCGGCAGTGAAGGTCGAATTGTCGTCGGACTCCTCTACGCGCACCTCCCAGTAGTTTGACCCATCGAGGGTTTCGGTGGTGGTGCCAACCATTGCATAGAACGACACACCGCCGTGGCCGCCGGGGTAGTCCCACAGATCGACGGCGGTACTGTCGGCGTCAGCCGAAAGGGCCGTGCCCGCAGACTGAAGCTGTACGGATGTGGATTCGTTGTAGACATCTTTTAACATTGTTATCTCCTTTCCTTAAGAGCCGTAGGCGAAGGACTGCGCGTGACGCACCGCGATATCGTAGTCCTGGAGGGCGACGATACGCAGAGTGCCAGAGCTAGACCCTGTATAGGGATCGACGGTCAGATCGACGCCGCCCCACAGAGCACAAACCAAATCGGGGAAGTTGGCGAAGTAAATTTGATTCGCAGAGACAACCTCGCTGTATACGACCGGGTAGCCGAACAGACTATCATTCTCAACGATCATCCCGCCGTCACCGCCCGACACTTTCGGGGTGGACATCATGTATGCGTATACGCCGGTTTCAGTCAGCCAGCCGCCATTGGTGATAGCAACATTGTCGCCAGCAACTTCCTTCCAGATGTCAGCCAGTTCGGCATAGGTCGGGCTGCCATCAGTGGCAACCGCGCTAGATCCGATGCCCGTGACATTCGCAAACCCAACCGGCGCACCATCAGTACCGTCACCGTTAACCGAACCGTCGTTAATGACGTGGGCCAAGGTGGCGGCAAGATCGTCCTGCACGATCATTTCAGCGGACGGGCTGGACTGCTTCAACAGTGACCGTCGAATGTCGGTCATCGCGCCAGCGGTGTGGGGGGTCAGGTTGATCTGCCCGAACGTCTGGTTAGACTCGGTAATGGCAGAATCCTTGACGTGATACCCGGTAGCCCCGCCTGTCTGTTTTGGGATCGCAACATCCCCGATCAGACCATCGAGATAGGTACAGCCAAGTTGCGCCAGCACCAGCTTATTTCGCAGCATACCGACCATAGGCTGACCAGCGTTATCGGTATCAACCAACGCGCCACCAGTAGACAACGCACCAGCACTCAGGTCGCGCTGCATGATCTCGGTGGGAATGGTGAACTTGCCACGATGGCGTCCGTAATGGTCGCGGGCCGCAGCAGAAACCTCATACTCAAATGCGGCATTCTCGCGGAGAGTCAAATCGTCAGGCTCGGCCAGTGACCGAAGTGCGCGGGAAATGCTAAACTGCCGCTTCTCCGGTTCGGTCAATCCGATCATGGGGGTCGGATCGGGGGTGGTCTTGGTCATGCTCGCAAGCTCCTTCTGGTATGCTTCCGGCTTCCCGCCGTCAGCGATATACCGTTGCGCCAAATCTGCGGCACCAGAACGTCCGTTAGACTCGGCTACGTCCGCGATTGCCGTAATCCGGCCCACGCGGGTGCGCTCTTCTTTGTCATCTTCGGGGGCGCGGACTTCCACGACCTCCGGCTCGGCCTTAGTCTCTACGACCTCAACCTCTTCGTTTTCCTTCATAACTACTTCCTCTGTTTCTGCGGATCGGCCAACGCCAACCGTTGCATCGGCGGGGACCGTGACTATCGAAATCTCGATAGGCTCCCAGTCCGTCACCATGTACACATCCGGTCCATCGTCACGCCGCTCTTGCAGTTTCATTTCATGCACTATGTAACTGACTGACACTAGTCCCCGGATTCCGGCGGCAATGTCTTGAAGCTCGTACTCAGCAGACGGCCGCGTACTGAATCGCGCCAATGCGCGACCCCTCCGGTCGTCATCAATACGAGTATTCTCTGCAAGCCCGACCTGGTTCCCTGTGTCGTGCTCTGTGCATAGGGGCAGTGTGCCGGACAACCGACACGCGCCCTCCGAATGATCCAATATCTCCAGCCCGAAATCCCGCTCGTATTCCGTCTCGCTGGAAAATGCCAACTCGACTGTCCGCGCATCCATATCGACAGAATCAGATGGGACCACCAGGGCCCGCTTCTGCGTTGTCCCGGTTATTGAGCGGATTACCTTGTCACTCATCATCATCCTCCGGTTCATCCATTTCACTGGACACTATTGATACGCCGTGGGCGGCCATTAACTTGTTCTCGGTTTCGATCTCGGCCCATACGTCCTCTGGATCGCCGCCCTGCTCCCTGATCACATCAGACCGGGAGCGCAATCCGTTATCTATAGATGCGATGTTCGCGTTTACATCCTTGAGCGGGTCGATCCAATTCCACCGCCGGGGCTGCCATGCTGCACGCTTGTACCGCATATAGCCCGCGTACTGGAGCGGAGCGCCGTTGATGTCTATGGCCCCGTTGAGCAGGGCAGAGTCAAGCCACATCTCATAAACAGGCCGCATGAATGAATCGACAAGCCACTCTTGCAAAGACTTCCAGACCTCTTGATCCTCGATAACCGCCTGCCGGATGCTGGAGTACGAAACGCCCTCTAGGTCATTCGCAAGAATGTTGTAGTGGACTCCAAGCCCAGAGGCGATTCCCCGCAGGCAGGACTTCACAAAGTCGGGGAACTCGCCCGCCGGATAGGTGGGGTCGTACTTGTCTATCGACTCACCCGTCCGAAGCTGGAACCAACTACCCGGATCGCCGCCGTCTACAATAGGGGAGCCGTCCGTATCTATATCATCCCCGCCGTAGTCCCCGTCCTCTGTCTTGATAACCCCAAGTTTCGACGCGCCCACGCGGGCGTTGACTAGCGCGGCCTCTTCGTACCCCCCCAGCATGTTTAACCGAAGCAGGGCAGTAGACATCCACGGCACGCCCCTGGATTGACTAGGGTATTCCTGTAGATACAGGTGGAATATCTCATCAGCCGGGATGCGCGTATGGCTGTTCGCGTAGTATGTCGCAGTGCCGGACTTGACCGGATCAACGAAATAATACGCAACCGGGCGGCGGTCTGGATCAAGCTCGATCCCCATCCTGACGGTGTGCCCGTTGCCCCTGTCGTCGTTGTAGTTTGTGTCTAACAGTTCCGGGTCTACGATCTCAAGTGCAAACCCGAAGTCGTTGGGGGCTTGCTTGCGGACCCGGATCAAGGCTTCGCCGTCTATCGCCACTGTCCCAAGGATGAGCCTTTGCATATCTGCCCACCCAAGCCGCCCGCTGATGTCACACTGCCGCCCCCATCGCCGCCATGCGCCCTCTATCGCTGTCCTAGCCGAATCATCAGCCCCGGCCTTGCCCCGCAACACCTGGGAGCGCAATACAACGCCCTTCGGCCCGATTACGTTAGATTTCGTCATGCTGACAAAACGTTTCGCATAATCGTTGTTGTAGGACTGCTCCCGGCTCCTGGCTCTCAGCGTCTTGAGATTTTTCCGTAAAACCGAATCTATCGAAAGCGGGGTGGTCGTCCATGAGGCTGTTGTATTTGTGGTCGCCGCAGCACTGAAGTTTCGCCGCGAACTGCGGTATCCCCTGAATACCCGCTTGCCGCCGTATGAAACTGACGGCAGCCTGCGCTTGATGCTGTCAATGATTCCCATTAGAATCGCACCCTTACTGTTTTATTGCCGCCTAGCCCCTGTGCGATTCGCTCTTCTTGTAGCTCTTTTTCATACCATCTCTTGTACTGCGACCGCATGACGATCAACTCTTCGTCAGTCTTGTACTGTACCGACCTGTCCCCTACCGAATCGGCCAGATACGACCGCTCGGCGCTGCCCTCTATGACCGCCTCGATCAAGTCTAGGACTTTCTTAACATGCGATCTGTCATCAAAGCCGCTTGTGGCGGCGACCAAGTCAGGCTTGACCTTCAGCGTCCCGGTGCCAACGGTATGGTAGTCGGTCCCGTCGTTCACCTGGGCAGACCATCGGACGGTGTTGTATGCACCCGATGATGTGTCTAGGGCCTGGGTGTTTGCTATCGTCATCTCTACCAGATGCGTCCCGTCCCCATTGTCAGATCCGGTCACCTTTACCTGATTGTCCGTATCCAGGAACGTGTATATCAGCGTCCACGTTGCTGGCAGATAATCGCCCAGTGACTTTGTCCACTTGACAACATCGCCGCCCCTTATCTCTGTAGGCTCAGTCGTGCCTATGGTATACGCCATCTATTTCCTCCAACTATTGACGAATCCCTTGCGGCGGCGCGGCTGTCTCGTTTTCTTTTGAGGCTCGTCCTCTAGCGCCTCGCCTTTGCTTACTGCGTTCGCCCGCTTTTCCAATGCTCGCCAGTTCGGGCGCAGCTTGTGGACGGCGGCAAGGGCGTAGACCTGGCAGTCGAGGGCTTCGTTTCTTGCGCTCGATACCTTCTTTTTCCACACCCGCTTGGGATGCCCCGCATGAAATACGGTTACGCATTTCTCCGATGTAAGCTGATCGAAAAACCCGTCGTCAAACGGCTCCCGATCAGGGAAATGGGACCGCCCCGATTCGCCAGGGGGAAGCGCGAGGCGGCCCAGAACGGCGGTCTTGCCCGCGTCCGTACCCACCATATGAAGGCGAACCGGCACCCGTGCCTGTGCGGTTCGACGCTTGGTCGGGTAGTAGATGACCGGGTGACCCTCGCCGCTCGACCCCTTGATTGCGTAGACCCGTCTGGTCTGGCGCGGCTCTACGTACTTGTATACTTCCTCTGTCCGATGACCCCCTGAATCAATACAGGTACACGCTATCTTCAGGTATCCCCCGTAGGCCCATTCAAACTCCCGGTCGAACAGCAAGTGGTCCAGCTCTCTCCATACCTTGTCCCCCGCAGTATTCCCCGGAATGATCACATGATCCACGGCGTATGGAGTGTCGAGCAAGCCCCACCCGTAGACCGATATTTCCAGCCGGTTGTCTTGGGTGTCCACTCCAGCGGTCAGGCACAGCGCCCCGGTAGGCACTTCCGCGTCGTATGGCTCGGTCCTATCGGATGCCTTGTTAATCACAACAGAGGTCAAGCGGTCCTCCCACGTCTCGCCAAGCGTGGTGTTAGTCCAGACCTTGAGAGTTTCAGGGGTCTTCTTTGCCCGCAGAAACGAGGACGCTATTTCGCTCCACTTTTTCCACGGCGAGTACGCAGCCCAGATATGGAATGAGGCCGTCCCCTTCAGCGGGGCCGTCGCAATCCACTTGCCCTCCGCGATCATCTTGGGCTTGTGTTCCTCGCCTATGTGGCCATCACAATGCACACATTCGAAATGGGCTGTATCCGTGTCGTCCTTTTCCCACTTCAGGTTGGCAAACTTCAGAACTTGGAACTCGCCACAATGGGGACAGGGGACATTGAAATACCGCTGGTCCCCTTCCTTGAACGCCCGGTAGATCCTCGACACATCCGCATCGGTGGGGGTAGAAGTCAGGAGCAGCTTCCGGTTGTAAAAAGTCTCAGCCCGGACCCAGGCCAAATCTACCGGGTCGCCCTCTGTCCCCGCCGACGACGGGAACCGGTCTACCTCATCCGGGGCCACGATCCTGATCGGGCGAGACGCCAGAGAGGCGGCAGAGTTCGCACCTGCGTAGGTGATATGCCCGCCGGGGTATTTCTTGTGCCGGATCGTATTCCCGCTGCTCTTTTGCTTTACCGGCTTGATCTTTTCCGACAATGCGGGGCAGGCGTCCACAGCCGGCTGGAAGCGGTCCTTTGAAAACGCCTCAGCCATTTCCAATGTCGGCTGTAAGGCCAAAACCGGGGACGGCTCCAGGTCTGCGAAAAACCCGAAAGCATTGATCAGGATTTCAGACTTTCCCGTCTGACTCGACCACATCAAAACAACGGTATGTATCGCCGGATCGGTAATCACGTCCATCGGCTCACGCTGGTACTCTGCCCGCCCGGTGATCCAGTTCCCGGGCTCCGCGCTACTGGACGACACCAACACCCGGTTGGCATCTGCCCATTCGCTGATGGTCTGGTCCGGCGGCGGCCCCCAGAGGGGCAGCACACTAGACAATACCGCACTAGCTGGCTTTGTCTTCACCGACCGCAAAGTCCCTCAATTCCACTAGAATCTCCCGAACTCGCACATCCACGATATCGCAACACGCCGGTACGTCTGTTTCGACCGCCACCTGCGGGGCCAGCGTATGCCCCAGGGCGAGTAGCTTGGCGCGGATATTCGATATCTGGACGCCCCACACATCTGCCGCATCTTCAGCCAAGACTATTTCGCCCTGTTTTAGGGCAACCTCGATCTCCGTCTTGTCCGCTTGAGCTTTAGCAAGCCGCGCCTTCTCTGCCGTCAAATCCAGATCGTCCCGGTCCATCATCGCCGCGATGACATCAGACATCCAGTAGGTCGGCCCGTACCCCGTCTTGCCCGCTGGCTCGATGTCCTCCACGATCTTGGCCATGAACCGCCGGTCTTTGTTGCACTCAACTGCCAGGGCAGATACAGCCCACTTCTTTCTCGTCATCGCCATATCGAATCCCCCTGAATTACCCTATGGCAAGTTGGCTCCTTTTTGTCGCCCCGCTGAATCTCCGCTCACCCTATTCCGACGCCACCCATAAACAGATTTTATGGTGGCCCTTGCGTGACCTCAAATCTAGGTTTTATTCACGACTTGCC
>Ga0233415_10000777_pt1 | contig 14420 bp, 9 predicted proteins | sample Na_anoxic_12_MG_FD_188631 | JGI IMG/M metagenome (GOLD analysis project Ga0233415, IMG submission 188631) | Seawater microbial communities from Saanich Inlet, British Columbia, Canada - Na_anoxic_12_MG | ecosystem: Environmental > Aquatic > Marine > Inlet | place: Canada: British Columbia... | reverse complement strand
TTCAGCTATTGATTTACATGACGTTGCTTTTTCTTATTCCACTTCTACAGAGGAATCTTCTGTAGCAGTGTATTTGTCCAAATACCTATATAGTCGACTAATATCCAGCTTCGAAATGGAATATGGATCCAATAGTTGCTGTATGTCTTCTTCACTTAACGTATTGCGGAGATGTAAAAATGTGGTACACATGTCCTTCGTGTCAAGACCAAGCTGTTGGCATAAGTATTGTATGAACGTAGTATTGTTGTACTCCGTACTATATTTCGTTAGCACTTTTGTAAACCTCACCTCAGAAGGATTGAAGTTAGGTTTTTTCGGGAACATTGAATGATATAGGTGATTGTTACCAAACGTCTTCGTCAACGAACTCATCTCATTAAACTGCCATATTTGCTTTTGGAACGTCACACGATCTATGAAGTCGGCATAACACATTGACTTCAACGCTTCTAGATAGAACTGTATGGACTTTCGTTTATCGAGTTTACTTATTGGATCAATAATGTTCTCGTGCCACAGTAATCCTACGATAGTCCTGTCCGTATCGTTCATAACAAGACTGTGTTTATCCATCTCGTAGTCTTGATTAAAAAGAGATTTGATAATGTCTCGTGTATCTTCGCTATAGCTCTTACGCTTGAGAGCGCCTTCTATTACATCCTCTCTCAACATATTGTAGTGTTTGTCATGCACGTCCAAAATAAACCTAAACTTTCGCAAATCACCCTGAACAAATCGTACAATGCTTTCCACCACATCGACCGTTATCGTAGGCATGCACTGCTGTGCCATTTCTCTAATCTGGCCATCAGTAGGTTTTTGCAACTCGTATGTGTGACACACACGCATTAACTCCTTGATCTTCTTATCCACATGATAGTTACTAATACATACTATTGGATTTACCGAAAACTCCTCTTTCTTCTGTTTCTTTGTCTTCTTAGGTCGTATTACCTTTATAAGTGAATTGATGCCTCCTTTGTCGCCACTGTTCATACCGTCGATTTCGTCCATTACAACAGCGATTGGCTTAGAACGTTTGTTAAACATACTAATAACGTTGTGGTTTGACATGTTATCTCGTGTGAGAGTTTCTATTACGGATTTATTTCTCATGTCTCCAGCATCATAGTGGACAACGTCATAGCCACGTGCTTTCAAAAGATCTATTACGAAACGCGTTTTTCCTGATCCAGGTTTGCCAGATATATAGAAACCGCGTTTCGTAGTTAAATCGTGCTGTGATGCCTCAATAGTTTGTAACACAGTGCTTATCTCTTCGAAAAGACTGTCTCTATCAAGTATCCTATTTACGTCTAGTTTGTCCATTGCCTATTATGAGGTCTTTTTACTTTTCTATATCTTTTTTTTGTCAAACCGTCCAGAAGAGGTCGTATAATTTCGCGGCACTTGGTGTCACCTTGCTCTATACAAAGTGCTATCAGATAGGAAAGATAGGGGATTTTTGGCATATAACTATTTACCTGATAACGTGTCAAACTGACCATATGATGACCGTCCCTTTCTAAAACGGTGCGCAAGGGAAATATACATGTATTCCGAATGAGGAATCTTATGTAGGAAAAGTAACGTTGTGTACGCCATGGTGCAATGATACACCCGTGATACCTAACGTAGAGTTCGCTGTTCAGCTGGCGTTTTACAAATGGTGATAGATAATTCCATATAATTCCAACAATTTCATCTGGTAAGTCGTCAAACGAATACTGGTATGGAGTAATTGTTGACATTTCTGATATTCGATAATATAATAAACCATGTCATTTGATAGACATGGTTTGTGCGCTTGTGTAGTCCTATTTAGAAAGAACTGGTAAACCTATCCCAATCTCTCTCTATGTCTTTGATAATGCCAGGGGAAGTAGTAGTAGAACTTGGTGTTACGGGTGTTCCGTTGGAAGAACATACAGTGGTAGAGTTTGTGATCCCATCCCATGTTAAATCACATTGGCGCGCCCATATTTGTTTTTTACAGAGAGCCTGCGATCCAACCCACGGGGAAACACTAAAGTCCATACTTGACGGACAACTGCTGTTGCCTAAATCCTTGGTGTTCACACATGTGTTCGATCCGCCGATCTTTTGCAACTCCCAGTAATCAGGGCACTCTGACTCTACAGGCGGATAAGCATATCTGCTTTTGGAACGCGCCATGATCACAGCCATAATTATAAGGGAAATAACAAGAAGTATGCTTGCCACAGCGATGACTATTTTCTGAAATGCCATAGTATATATTACGCATAATTTTTTCTAGTCCGTATGTATATATATGTCTTCGTCATCATGTTCAAATGGAAGAGTCAATATCTTAGAACCATGTACCCAAACTCAGTTTATGTTGTATGATCGCATACCTGTAAAGGATTGTACTAATTACCAGAATGCTATGGTGGGGAATTGGGACGAGACAACATTGTCAAAAGCATTCTTTTCGGCTGAGAACATACAGATTCTTCAGAACGGCATCAAGGCGGGAGTATTTAAAGCTTCCAAGGGGCAATATCTTATTGGTCAGCAAGATTGCGATACGTTGAAGATCATAATGAGAAGCATGTTCTTACAGTATTCTGCCAACCTTCCGTGTGATATTACTTGCCAAATAACAGCCTTAAATGAAAAAGTATTGGATTATGCCGTGCCTCAGGTGTTTGGTGAGGCCGAAGGCTATTTGAAATACAAGAGGGATGCGTCTACACTGGTTGTCCCCATGCAAACACCCATAAGCTCGGGATACAAAACTAAGACGCTAGAATTACCTGTGGGACTCTAGATGTTACTTCACTGTTAGCTTCTTCTTTTGCTTTTTCTGAGTTGTCTTCTTCGTGGTAACACTTGTCTGAGACGACACCCTTTTTGTCCTATAGTCTTGGTACATCTTCCGAAGCTCCAACAACTCACCGCGCCACATTTTACGTTCTCCCTTGTTCCTTACGTCTGAAAGTTCTTTTTGTTTCGTATCACGTTCCTTCAAGATTCGTGATGCATTTTCTTCTGTAACGCTATCCATAGGCATTCGGACAAGATATTTATATCCATCATCGTCATCCAGTATGTCAAAACCTTTGGTCTTAAGCATCTCACTCACAGCATCTTTCGACTTCCTTCGAAGATCAATTGTGTCGTTTAGTGTCCCCTCTATGTATCTTGCCTTATTACTCAATACCATAGCTTCTCGTGTCAATGAAGCTACGAGTGCAGCTTTACGTTTTTCGTAATAAGACATGCGCACTGGAACATAGGCATCGATTATATCCTCTGGACTAGCATATTTCCGGAGCTGCTCTTTCTCATTGAAGAGATGCATATTTGACGTACTATGTGTTGTATACAGCTTCAGCAGTTTCTCGACGCCATTGCTCCCCGTATCACTCTCCTCGTTCTCCAATGTAGTAAGTACTCCACCCACAAAGATGATCGTGAAGTCGATATTTCGATCCGTACTCATGTCGCTATAATCGCGAATTGTGGTCTTTGGTTTTGCAGGCTTCTTCCCAGAAGCAGGTGTAGGAGGACTGATTATGTTCTCAAGATGCTGTTTGAAGTCATCCGTCCAACAACCAATTGGAAGCTCTGTTACACGAATTGTGTTGTCGTTTACCTTCTCATAACGACCCTTGATAAGATACTTCTTATGCCCTTCTGTTCCGCCATGTTCAGTGACCGTCCCCTGAAAACCTTCGTAATACGGCGCGAGTGGCGTTGCCCCCTTACTTGGCTTCAAGTCGGCATTGTCTAAACAACTCATCAGATACTCAATGATCCGAATAGGGTCATAAGAAGCTATGTCCGTGCTGAACCCTGTGCCGATACCCTTGCTGCCATTCACCAAGATCATCGGAATTATCGGTACATAGTGTACTGGCTCCACACTCGTGCCGTCGTCATCATTATACGTAAGCACTTGGTCATCACTTTGTTTGAAAACGTGACGTGTAATTTGATTCAGCTGCGTAAAGATGTACCTTTCAGAGGCTGAATCCTTACCACCCTGCAACCGTGTACCAAATTGACCATTCGGAAGCAATAGATTAATGTTATTTGACCCCACAAAGTCCTGTGCCATTCCAACAATCGCACCATTGAGAGACGCTTCACCATGATGATATCCACTCTGCTCAGAGACATAACCACTGAACTGAGCAACCTTAATCTCCTTAGAAAGATTACCCTTCTTGAACGCACTGTAAAGAATCTTACGCAGACTTGTTTTCAGACCATCCATAAGATTTGGAATAGACCTAGCACAATCGTATTTCGAGAAGTGAATCATTTCCCTGTCAATAAACTCTTCGTAAGGTATGGCAGTTTTTGTCGTGTCGAGAAATGCTGTCCGATCGTAGTTTGACAGCCAAGCTTTCCTATCCTCACTTCGCTTCTTGTTGAAAACCATGTCGATGCTGTTATCGCTTGTCTGTCCTGTATGCGTCAGTGATACCGTTTTCTGACTTTCAAAGTACTCGCGGAACTCCTTACCCGTACTGGTTCCCAATCCCTTGTAGTACTTCACAGACCATCCTGTAGCCACTCCTTTGTCCCTCCATGCATCGAACTCACTTTCACTATAGAATGGCATGTGTTTGCCATTTTTCAGCTTCACCTTAAGAATAGGTGTGTTCATAAATCCTATGAAACCGTCGACTTTCACCAACGAACACCATTGCGACTGAAAGAGATTGATACCGAGCCCTTTAATGTGACTTCCATCCAAATCTTGGTCTGTCATAAAGAGTACCTTTCCATATCGTAACACCTCTCTAGCCGTTTCTTCTGTGTACTCTTTTTCCGCTTCCAACCCCAGAATCTTTTTCACCTCAGCAATCTCCTTGTTTTCCGAGATACGCTTTAATGTCTCACCTCGCACGTTGAGCAACTTGCCACGCATTGGATACACCCCAATGTTGTCTCGGTCACTCTTTGTCAAACCCGAAACAATTCCTGCTTTTGCTGAATCTCCCTCACACAACATGAGTGTACACTCGTGTGCCTTACTCGTACCCGCCCAATTAGCATCAACAAGTTTAGGAATGCCACGAATGTTTTTCGTCTTTGCACCGTCTGTCTTTTTGGCGGCTTTTGTGTCCTTCACCTCCGTAAGAGCACACGCTGCTTCTACAACACCCATCTTTGATATTTTTTCGACGAACCTGTCACTGACGACACATGTAGACCCGAATTGATTGACAGGCGTGTTCATGTAGTCTTTTGTTTGACTTTCAAAAGCAGGATTGTCGATGTCACAACGCAGCCACAACATCAATTGTTCTTTGATTGTGTTTTGTTTGACATCAATCTTCTTTTTCTTCTTGATGAGAGCTGTTAACTTGCGAAGTACCTGATTGATAATGTAGTCCACATGCCGTCCGCCTCGTGATGTGTAAATCCCGTTGACAAACGATACATGTGCGAACTCGTCGTTCGGCGCGAGACCAACGACGTATTCCCAACGAGGGCCAGTGGATTCATATGCATGTTTCTCTCCAGACACATGGTGAGGGTACATCTCTACGTACTGTGGGAACGTTTTAACGGGCAACAGTTCTCCATTTAGTTTTACTTTGATGCCTTTGTGTGTGATAGCCGCGATGTCGTAGACACGCTTGTAAAGAACTGCTCGAATATCGTCAGAAAGTCCTGAAATGCCCAGTCGAGCGTAATCAGGCTTGAATGATACCATTGTGTATGACTTCACCCGAGTGCGTGTGATGGTTGGGGTCTCACGAACATCAAGATTGTCACGATATTCTTGGACATATTTGAAGCCTCGTTTAGCGTCTACCGTTTCCACACGACCCCACGTAGACCAAATGAGGACGAGCTTGAAACCGAATCCATTCTTACCACCTACGATACGTTTTTTGTCTTTATCATAGTTGGTAGAAGTGCGAAGATGACCGAAAACAAGCTCTGGAATCCAGATACCGTATTCGGGATGTTTGACCACGTCGATGCCACTTCCGTCATTCAGTAATGTTATTACACCGTCCTCCGATATGTCGATTTCGATTTTAGACACTTGCGCGTCAGTTGCATCTGTGGACGTCTGCATCCTTATTACATGATCCCGACAATTGACAACGGCTTCGTCAAACAATTTGTAAAGTGCTGGGATGATAGCCACTTCTTTTTGAACAATTGATGTTTTGTCTGGGTTCAAAAGATATGTTTCTGTCGTCACTTCGGCGATTGAGCCAGTGTAAGAGTCAGGATTGTCGAGAACATGTTGTTTATCAGTCTTGCGCTGATAGGTCTTGGCCAACTGAGCAGCCATAATCACTATGCTATTTGGGATTCTTTAACTGATAATAATCAATTTTATAGATAAAGTGTATAACTATAAATGTTAATGGGTGTCAGTGTTTTTCCCAAATCAGGTTATATTAAACAAAGATATGTGTGTAACCTAGGTGTATGTCCTTCTCAAACACCCCCGTCCCTTCTTGGGAATGGTTACGTCAACCCTGTTAGAACATTTTGGCAAACGTATGCTCAAAAAGTACAGCTAGGAAACAGATATGCCGCTGGTCGCAGACTCACGTGGGTGAATCAAGATATCAACGCGTATCAAAGTGCTGCCGGTGCACCCAAAGGTTACGGGGCGCCTCCGCGTAATACATTCTAATTATTTAGGGAAAGAGAGTCAAACAGTCAAACAAAAAAATAATATTTGAATACGATATAATGAAGCAAGTGCGTAAGTCGTCTGATGGCAAGTACCATGTGCATGGCAAGGTATACGACGAGCTGGTAGGCAGCCGTCGCCAGGTGTTCAACGGCAGCGCATACAAGACTGCTGGTGGGCTGAAGAAGGATAACCTGGTGCAGAACAAGAAGACCCGTGCGATCGTGTCCAAGAAGAAGCACCTGAGCGCCAAGCGCGACAACCGTCTGGTGAAGGCTGGCTACGGCACCAAGAAGGGACACTTCGGCTGGGTGCGTGTAGGCAAGGCCGCGACCAAGTCCGCGAAGAAGACCCGTAAGAACAAGAGCCGCCGCGCCCGCAAGTAAATGTAGAAAAGTTTAGCACATTTCTGAATCTTTTATGTCCAGATATGTGTTTTGAAGATGGTCATCCACACCATGCGGCTACAATGCATTTATCATCGTCAATGTACTCCTCCATATGCTCTAGAATATGTTTGTCGAAGTAAGTCTTGCTCGCCATGAGTAGTGCCTGTTTACTGTACTTTGCATATGCCTCATATACCGCAAACAGCGGTATAGGCGCTCCTCCCATGTCGTTTGTCTCTAAGCATTTAGTTCTGAAGGCCGAGAGAAAGTCGTTAATGTGATTTCGTTTATTCCATATCTTACACTCTTTCATCATGACGTATTTGTCGTCTTCAATTTCTACATCGGGATAGAAGTGCTTCAACATGTTCAAAATCGATGTTACATCCAGCTGGCTGGTGGCTTTCTTATTCCAATGTTTTAAAAGCGTCAGCAGTTCATCGATTTCCAAGTGTGATTCGTCTTCGTTATCAATGATCTGTGTTTCCCAAAACTCCATGAACCGTTTGACAATTGGAAGATGTAAACTAGTCACTCCTGTGAATGAATCGGTATCGGCATCATGTGCAAGTTGACTCAACAATGTCGTGCGAAGAGGGGTATTAAAGATTACGTTTGGCACGCGCTTACGAGTTAAGTGTTGTTTCCAGAGATATACCATTTCTCCGTATGCGATACTGCCGCTGTCCTGTGCGTGTATTTCAATGTTGTTTTTGATAAAGTCTTTTATCAATGTTTCATTAGTTTTGTCTACTAGGTATCTAGCGTGTTGCATGGTACTTTGCTCTTTGAACTGTTCGGCGAATGTGTCAGCCGACTTGTATCGGTGTGAGTAATGAGAAGCGACACATAGTAAGTCTACAATGTGCTTTTGGAATCCTGTTTCCCATACCTTTTGGTTGATTGGTGACTGAGAATCGATAAGCCGACAATCTTTGAAGTTGTGATCATAGTACTTATACTTGAAAGAAGCGCTAATAGTATTCGCTCCAAACACTGTGTTCGCTTGTGCTGCGATCTCTTGTATAAACGGCTTAATATCACTAGAAGTCAGGTATATGAGATTCTCGCTTTTCTTGTGAATGCCATCACCAATTACCGTGAGAAAGTATTTGACCATGGTCTTATTCTGGAATACAGCAGGATAGAGGGTTTTTACGACGTTTTGAATCGTGTCCGAGTCTGGAATGCAAGAGAGAAGGTGGCGTTCTTTGAGACGTTTGACAATGTTATTCTTTATTTTATACTTCCACGCATGTAATTCGGGTTTGTGTGTTACACCACGAAGTGCTTCGTAGAGTATGTCATCTTCATTATAGATGCTGTAATGGAGTCCATCGTAGTGAAAGAACATGCCTGCGACAGATGAATAATAATAATCGTGTTTACTTAAGAATGATGAGATGAAGCCGTCCGCAGCTTCAGTAAGATTACGTTTTCTGTCTTCGCGCTGTTTGTGGCAATCGCTAGCCTGCGCCATGAGGGACGGTAGATGACTACACATGTGGGTGAGAATCTTGTTTTGCATGTACGCGTCTTCTATGTATTCTGACCATATGGAATCGAGAACTTCATGAGCTTTTTCGATGGAGAGGGACATGCTTAATGATAACTAAGCATGTTCGATTTATATTGTTGTTAATACTTCATGTACAGTTGTCATTTATAGTACCAACATCGGTGGCTGTCAACGGCGAATATCCTCCAAGCGCAGGGCCCCACGATCCACCTTGACAAATGTAGCCGTTGTCCGCTCCACAAAATTGGCCATTGACTGCATGGTCTCCGCTGCAGCTGGTGCCGGGGCAACTCCAAACCGGAGGATTATTGAGTCTGGCTTTAAACTGTCCCTCTACCCATCGAACATTGGGTGGGCGCTGGCTCGAGCACGCCCAGTCACCTGGGTTCTGGATTGCACTGGTAGGGTTTATTGGTAACAGTGTCCAGATGTTCCCGTCCTCCCACGCTCCATCATCATCTTTCGCGGGACAACAAATAAAATGTTTGGAGCCGGTATTCCAGGTTGAGTTGGCGGTCGTCGGCACGCTCGATACATGTCCTATGTATTTGTCATCGCACGCCCAACTACCTATTCCACCCGACAGCTCCGTACTCACTGGTGCCACGCCGCTGCACGCGGGCAGGGTGGCGGCGGGACTTGGCGATGGCGACGGCGATGGCAATGGCGATGGTGATGGGCAGTTGATGGTTGCTTGTGCGTTGGAGAAGCTGGTTGCGGTGCCCGCGCATCCGGGTATCCACGAGGACGTGGGTGTGCAGCCCCAGGGCATACTTGACTCCGCAACAGTTCCAGATGCCACCCCCTGAGGACACCAACCGCGATAACGGGCTCCTTGATACTGGACCTTGGCAAATCTAGGTTTTTCTGAGCTTGACCAGCTCCAAGCAGCACCCGATGAACTGGGTTGTAGGAAGGCTGTCCCAGCAGTCCCCCCTCCCGCTTTGGGGTTAAGAGTAGTACATTCTGGACCCGCTACGCATACTCCAACGATAGCCTGGGATTCATTATTATTATTTCCTGGTACGTTCTTACACGATTCGTCGCCCACCGCACTATAATTATTTCCGTACAACCCATCATTCAGTGAACCATGTGCGTTTACCAGTCCCGAGGCGGCTCCAGTTCCACTACCATATTCGTTATTCTGAGCGTATCTGGCTGTCAAACCGGCTACCACAGGTCCCCCTGCCGCGGTCATAAGACTTGTGTCAGCAATTAGAGTCTGGTTTGGTAAAATGGAACAATTGGCTGTGTCTAGGTCTTGTGGTCCAGCTTGACCTACTAAGTATATTTGAGGTGGAGAGGTGTTATTCATGTTTGTAACCCATGATGGTGTGTCTGATGAAGGGATGAAACATTGGTCCATGGTAACTTCATAGTTGTTTCCAATTATTCCACTACAGCTGACACACTTATTGTCACTTTGGGACCAATATTGCCCAGCACTAGTGCACCGCCAGACGCATGTTCCCTCCTGATTAGTTTGTCCAGCAGGACACTGTGTGCAGGTTGCCCCTCCAGTTTCTGTTTGTATCGTTCCTCCAGGACATGGTGCACATTGTGTTGTTCCTTTGTTTGCAGCAAAGGAGCCTGCGGGACATTGCGCACATTGGCTGGTTCCCGTAGTCGAAGCATAATGACCAGTTGGGCATGGTGTACAACTGCTACTGCTACTACTACCAGTTTTGTTTAGTTGTGTGCCTTTTGGACAACCCGTCTTAAGTCCATTGTCACAATAATATCCTTCTGGACATGTCATGCATGTGGTCCCCGCGCCACTTGTCGGAGACGCATATTTGCCTGACGGACAGGCGTTGCATGTGTGTCCTGTTGGGCTTGGTTGTACGAAGCCAGCAGGGCATGCGGCTGGATGTGTTGCGCCTGTAGGGCAAAAATGTCCTACCCCACATACACTACATATCTTAGTTCCACTTGTAGGTTGGCTAGTTGCGTCGTAATAATATCCTTGTGGACAATACTTATAACACTTTTCAGGCATAGGGTTTCTTAATAAGTAGTGAGAATTAAAAACACAACTCTAGTTATTAGTATGGCTGACTATACCGAATATTTTAATGATGTTTTTAAGATCACTAAAATATTAAAATAGTAAATGCTGCTTCTATTAACAAGTTGGGGAGATAGTGCTCCCAGCACCGCCCATTGCTTTAATGGCTGGTGCCTGTGAACAAGGAATAATAACTTTTTCTTCGACAAGTGGATGTGAATAAAGTGCACAGCCTTTGCCGTATTGCGGCGCCATGCTGCTGCTACCAGCTGCTGCACGTCCTCCACATGCAAACCATGGAGTTATGTCTCCAGCTTTTCCAGCCGAGGTAGAATAATACGGCGGATACGATTCTTGGTCAGTCATCCACAATAGAGCGTGGTTTTGACCATCATCTTCGTTGGGTTGTTGCCAATTGTTTGGTCCCATAAATGGTTTCCAAGGGTGGTAATTCGTCGTCGTTTTGTTCCCACATGCTACAAAGGTTGGATCCCATTCACCTGGGACTTCCTTCCATATTTTGTAAATAGACGGACTACCGTCAGGTTGCGGACAGAGATTGGACTTTCCTGTGGCGTTAGCCATTACACCGCTTACAGCATTCCCCGCCGCCGCCCCTGCTGCTGCCTTCTCTGCAGGGGTCCTTCCACAGGAAGCTGCGATGGTGTTGTTTGGAGCCACGGCTCCTGTACCTGCTAATCCCAAAGATGAACAACTCTTACAATCTGAAGCGCCGTTAGGGCCATAATGTCCTGTTGGACAATAACAATCGCTGACATTTGTAGCACCTGTTTTTACAGTAACCCTTCCATTCGGACATTGGTTACATGCACCTTTTGTCCCTGCATAGTGATTCATAGGACAAGGTGCATATGTACCATAATCGTAACATGTGTTCGACCAAACATCGGTGGCATACGAATTACCCGCGCACGGATTACGGCATGTGTTAACTCCTCCCGACCCTGGGATGCACATCTCAGGCGTTAACGGTGGCGCACCCGTTGCTTCATTGCCGTCGCTCCCCATGTAGACGCACGAAGTTTCGCGCCGCACTGGCCACCCACCAGCGTTCACCCAGTATGGTGGGTTGGCGCAACAGTGAGGACCACTGCCTGAAACATCGTACGCGCCTCCCCATGCGTAGGGACATGTTTTTGGGCACATGCCTGGTGGCGCCGCTGCTATCGCTTTTTCTGAACAATCGTAGAGAACTTCGCAAGTACCTGGTGCCCCAGTCGCGACGGGCTCCCGCGCCTCATCCATGCACTCCATGCCGAAAAAAGATGAACAGTTGTTGTCGCCTCCTTTGCACGAACCACCTCCAGAGGTCCACTGACAGAACTTTAAACCCTTGCCCATTGCGTCAGCATTTCCGGTAGGCCATTGGCAAGCGGCTCCAGTTGGGCACTGATGCGACCTCATTCCTGTACCTTCATTCACCTCTGCTTCTGGTTGACCTGGTCCTCCAGCACATGTTTGTCCAATGCTGTATGACTTTGCACAATAATATCCACCCTCCACAGACAAACACTTAGCATCTGGTGTAAGACAATATGAGCCCGATGCACCATGAGGTGCGCCTGTCGCACATTCGTTTCCGAGGTCTACTCCCATTCGACATCTCATGCCTGTATTGCCTGCAAAACTACCGATATGACACGTTGATCCACCTAGGCAGTAGGTTCCCGCGTCGCAAGTGCCCCCTATTTCTGCGACACGTCCTTGGCATTGGTATTTGCCATTCGCTCCTTGTACACACTTTCCCTGTGTTCCACACACACTTGTACCCCTAACTTCCGTTGGAGGAAATCCATCCGATGATGGATAGCATGTCCCTGTGTACGATATAGAGTAGTCTGGACCGCATGGTTCATTTTGCACTAAGTAGCATACTCCTGTACCGACGGTCTCGTCTACGCCGTCTCCATTGTTATTCATACACGTCAATCCTGCGTTAGGATTGCAGTACGCTGTCATTTTCCCTCCAGGGCCTTGATTTTTCCCACACGGCCAGCCTGGACAATCTCTGGTCCATGTAGGGGGAGGCTTTGGTACTCCACACTTTGTGGTTGTTAACCCAGCTCGAGCGGGATGATTACTGCAAACGTCACCCGCCGAGTACTGTCGTGCACCGCCGATCGTGGCGGTATAGCTGGGTGACGCGATTAACGATGCGTCCACGTTCAAGTCGCTGGAGGTCACTATATTTGTGAATCCCTCGGAACCAGACACTACAGCTTCGTTTCCACCACCCCCAAATCTTGGCGCAAAAAAAGGGGCCGCTGCTGCTGCTGGTGTACCCCTAACTCGGCCCACCCATTTTTGTGTCTTGGAGTCATAGCTTGGGTAGCTATCTAACTGGCACTCCCAAGGAGTTACACCTGTCTGCCCTGTTACACCACCATGGATATTGGTGCAATCGCCGAGTATGTATTTTCGCTTTATTATAGCTATCTGAGGATATGCGGGCGACATCCACGACCATTGCGCTGGCTGCTCCCCATCACTCGAGCACTCACTGCAGCTGAAACTGTTGTGGGCATCGTTATTACATGGAGATGCGCCGCCTACGAGTCCAGTATTTCCAGTGAGTCCACTCGAACTGCCCGCTCCTATATTTCCATACCCTGCCGGGGGTGCTGCCGCGGGTGCTGCCGGGCCATACCACAGTCCGACTCCTTGTTCTTGGCTCGTGGGTTTACAGATTTTCACTTTTACTGGACTATCCCCCTCATTTGACAGTGAAGGTCCTGGAATAAAAGCGTGCATTTTATCGCCGCTGCTGTTATCAGGTCCTAGATTCATGAGATTTGCTAATTCTGTTTGAAAAACGTTCGAGGCGTCGGCGACGGTGACGTCCTGTGTGTGGAGTTGTGGAGTTATACCATTGACCCGAACACCAATCATCATACTATTATATGTTTGATTGGCTTGGTCGCCGTTGTTGACGCCAGTGGCGTGAGATGATTGAGTTGTTGGATTGCTCAAGTCCACTGCTTGGCCCCCAGATTGCAAAGAATACAAACCTCCATAGTTCAACCCAAATGATCCTGCCATAAGTCCCTCCATCCCGGGGCACGTCTCGTTGCTATTATCTGGGTTGCACGTGTTCTCGGTCCACAAGTGAGTGCCAGACATTTGCATTTCGTACGGACTTACATCAGTGAAATATCCAGACCAATTCCACCGCGAATTATAATCAGCCAATACCCCACCCCACCCACTCTGGGCGGCGATGGTTCCATGGAACTCCTGTGGTGACCTTTTCACGTCCCCTTGCCATGCGGCGCCCTCAAAAACTTCTCCCATTCCGCAACTGGGCGGGCAGGGTGCGGGTGTGCCAGCGTGGGCGCCAGTGGTGTGCTTACAATCCCATAAACCAGTGGCCTCGTCCCACGTGGGACCCGCGATACCAGGGGGGCGCTGCGGGCAGTTTACTCCGAACGCGGCAGTAGATGTGGAATTGGAGAAAGCTGCCGCGATCATTAAAGGTGAGGCAGGAACCGCTCCCCAAGGGATGACAGTTGTTGCATACGCTCCACCATCACCACTGGCTTGCCCTACTAGCCAAAGATCGCATGGCCCTCCATTGCTGGGATCACATACACCTTCATTTAGCCAAGATTTTTCCGCCTGTGCTAGTTGAAAACATTGTGTCATTCCTGGTTGATAAGGCTTTCCAGACATTTGTGTGCATCCAGTCGTCCAAAGGGTATATTCAGCAGCGGCGGCTGCGGCGGCAACGGATTTGGGGGTGGCATTGGGTTTATTAGCGGCGGCTGCAGCAGCTTGTGCAGCTGCGGAGCCGTGACCAGCGCTAGCAGCGGCAGCGGCGACGGATTGGGGGGTGGC
>Ga0233415_10000774_pt1 | contig 14469 bp, 18 predicted proteins | sample Na_anoxic_12_MG_FD_188631 | JGI IMG/M metagenome (GOLD analysis project Ga0233415, IMG submission 188631) | Seawater microbial communities from Saanich Inlet, British Columbia, Canada - Na_anoxic_12_MG | ecosystem: Environmental > Aquatic > Marine > Inlet | place: Canada: British Columbia... | reverse complement strand
ATACTACTAACAATAATCAGTTTAATATTAATATGTTTTTAAATGAACATTGTAAACATGCTATGAATTTAACAGAATTTATTGATTCTCTCCCTATAACAAACGAAACATATGATAACACAATTGAAAATGGATTAACAAAAACAATAACTAATATGGTAGTAGATGGTTTAAATAATATGGATATTTTAGAGCGTCCAATACATTGTACAGATCCAACTAGAAAAACAATGTATGTTAAAGATAATGATGTTTGGGAGAGAGATAATGAATTAAATAAAATAGTCTATGGTATAAAAACTATAGCATTAAAACAGCGAAAAATGATAAATAAATGGCAACAGGCAAATGAAGGATGGGATACAGATGAAAATTTACAAACAAAATTAACAAATTTAGTATGTAATTCAATGACCGATATAGAAAATGATTCCAAAGAAACCAATAAAATAATTAAAGCTATAGGAAAAAATACATATTTAACTAATCAAATTAAAGATGTATATAAAAATAATTAATTTTCTAATGATCCTGAACACATAGAATATAATAATCTATTTGTGAAGTATGCTAAAAATGTAGGTAATGAAATTAAGAAAATATTCATTAAACCATCTTTTTTCTTTTCAAAGAAAAGACCAAATAATAATGTAAATAAAATATACATTAAGATTATAAAATTAAGTACTGATAGCCAGAAAAAATAATCACAGTATATTTTTCCTAAAGGGGCAAAAGGGCTTTTAAAGAACGTATCTAACTGATTCATTATAAATTATGTAAATAAAATAAATTAAATTAATAAAAATTATTCATTATAATATATATAATGAATAACGCAGTTATAAGAAAAAATATAAATACCTTTGCTATTTTAATATTTTTAATTAGTTTTTTCCTATTAAACTATTTTCAACCTCCGTTTTTATATAATACTGACGGTTCACTAAGAACATTTGGTTTAGGGCAGAAAAGAAAAACTATAATTCCTATATGGTTATTAAGTATAATTTTAGGAATACTATCATATTTATTGATTTTATACTATATTACTCTTCCTAGATTTAGATAATTTATTCATAACTTTTATAGATAGTTTGATCTTTATTTTCTTGTGATTGTTTTATTTTTTCTTCATTTGCAACATATTCATCATGACGTTGTTGCATTTCTTCAGCTGACTGTGTACAACCACTATTTAGTATCCCATTATAACTTATAGATGTAACTAGCATACCTGTTAATGCAAACCAAATAAACTCTGATACAGTACTCTTTAATTTAACATAACCTTCTAACTCAATAAATTCTTTTTCACCTACATTATCTTTTAATAGACCACCTTTTTTCATACTTTCCCACCAGAGTGATAAATTTGGCATTGTCATAGAATTAATTAATAAAGATTTATCATCATATACATTGTTTATTGCTGTTAGTAATTCAGCTTTATTAGGTCCTAAATCTAAAGTTTTTCTATCTTTTAAAATACTCTTTAAAAATTTATTAACCCCTGTTATATAAGCGAAAAAATACCCTATTGTATTAGAAAAAGGATTTAACCAATTTGGAAAAAAGATTAATAATAAATTTATTAATCCAAATATAAATACCCATGGTATTATTGTTTGTCTTAATGCAATACTATATTGTGTAGAACCACAAATTTCATTAGATAATCCTAAGTTTATTAAAAATTGTACTATGATTAAAACAAGGAAATAAATTATTGTCCATATTTTTATCATCTCTGACGATTTAGTAAAATATTTAAATATAGAGTAACCTAAAGTTATAATTAAAAAAAATATAATTGAAGCTGTTGGATCTGCAGAAGCCATTATATTAATTATGTATAATATATTTTCAAATAATAATTATATATTTTAATGGATACATTAAAATATATAAAACCTCGTTTAATTGAACCAGGAATGAAATATTTCATTAATTCTTCTTTAGAACAATGTCATATTATTAAAACTAAATACAATAATTTTCTTTATAATTTAGGGCTATTAGTTTTCTTTATATTATTAGTGGCATCAGTTTTATATTACAAATATTCAGTGAAAAATAATAAAAAGCTACAAGAAGAGAAAAAACAACAAGAACAGGAATATATATTGAATAAATTAAGATTTATGCAAGATTATAAAAAATCTCAAATGGATTCTATGATGAGTGATTTATCTAATTGGCAGAACAATCCCGAAGTTCAATTCTTTAATAGAAAAATATACACATAATTTATATGGATAATTTAGATAGTCAATCAACTAATAACTCTCCTGAATATATTGTAAATAGTAAATCATCTGAATATGATGTTAAGAACAATTTATCAGTACCTAATAAACCAATTGAATCTCCGGAATATCTGGAAAAATTAAATGAATATTATAATTTAAAAAAAACATATGAAACAAATATTAAGGATAAAAAAAATACTATTTTAAAAGATACCTCTTTGTCAATTACACAAAAAAAAGAGAAAATTAATAAAATGAAAAAAACATGTATTATTTGTAAAAGCCCTGGTGGAAGTGTTTTTAAAAACGAAGGAACCTTATTATTAGCATATTGTGGTAATTCTTCTCCATGTAATTTTAACATTAAAATAAATAGAGGAGCTTTTGTACTTTTAAATGAAACTATTGATGTTTTTAATGAGGGTGTTGAAGAAGGAAAAGAGAATATTATTAAAAGTAAATTAAATCTTCTATTTAACTTAGAAAAGGAACAAGATGTTTTAAAATATTTTGATGAGATAAAAGATGAATTAACCCAAGATTTAGAAAGTGTTGTAGAATTTAAAAAAGATTATCTAAGTAAAACAGAAAATCTAGAAAATAATGCAATAATTATTGCTAAAACTAAAATATTAGAGGATAAAATATTATTAATTAAGGAAGCCATGGTCAATTTTAATGAAACAAGTGAAAAACAATATGTTAAGGATATTGTTAATATTTATATAGATGCTATTTTACCATTAAATAAAGAATTGCAAGATTTAAAATATAAATATTATAATATTGAATCTTTTCAACAAGGTGAAGAAACTATATTTAAACTTATAAAAAAAAAATATACTATAGAAAATTTATTAACAGTTTTTTCAAATCCTGAAATAATAGAGTTTAATGTAACTGATTCTACTAATACTGATCCTCTTCCAAATGACGAATTAGAAGCGAGTGAAGATGATGAAAATATAGTTGCAAATGTATCTTTAGATCTTAGTAAATTAAACAAAACACAAGAAAATACAAAACCTACTGAAGATAAAATTATAGTTACTTCTGATGGAGATGTTAAGTTTGGTGATAAATTACTTGCCAACAACAGAAATTACGAAAAAAATAAATCTTTACAAGATTCATTACCAGAAATATCTGCAGTAGAAGTTAATAATAAAAAATATATTTTTCAAATGTTATATATTTCTCCATCTATTCCTATATTATTTGCAATTGATCCAAATAATGGTGATATGTATCTAGTAAATGTCTCTACAAAAAAAACTTCTATAAATAAAGATGATGGTGAAGATGATAGTGAAGATGAAATTCCTAATCCTCCTTCTCCTGATCTACCTCCACCTAAATTACAAGTTAAGAAACCAACAGAATAATGCATTATCATATTTTCAAAATAAAAATTAATATAATAAATTTATATAAATGAAGGTATCTTATATAAATTTACCAGTTTTTTTAATAACATTTCTTATAGGGATAGTCTTAGTATATTTTACCGCTCCAGATTCTAAAATAGTAACTGTTTACCCAACAAATGATAACCAGAATATGTTTCAATTTAGAGATAAAGCAAATAATTGCTTTAAATTAAACCAATCCATAACAAAATGTACAAAAGATTCTGAAGTAATTCCAATTCAAATCTAAATAATATATATATATGGAATTAAAACGATTTTTAACTACTGAAACAGGAAAAGTTATAATATCTCTTTTGTTAGGTTTAGGATTAGCGACACTATTTAGAAAAAATTGTAATGACGAAGAATGTATCTCTTTTCAAGCACCATCTTTAGAGGATATAGAAAATAAAACATATAAATATGGAAATAGATGTTTTAAATATAATATGAATTCTATACCATGTGATAAAAAGAAAACAATGGTAAATTTTGCGTAAATATTTCATACTATCAATGTTAGTAATATATTAGATATGGCTGATACCACTAATTTAGATGATCTACCTTCAGATCCTACAATGGGAGGAGGAGGAAATATAGTTTTAGATACTTCTGAAAAACCAACACAATATAGTCCTAATGTTGAATCAAATCAAACTGATTTAAATCAGATTGATCAACAGAAAATGATGAATGAAGTTGTAACAGGAATTCAACAAGCTAATGCAACTGGTGCTACAACTCTTCCTTCAAGAGATATTCCACAATCAACAGTTCATTTTGCAGATGAAGCAACTCAACCAAATTTTGTTCCAACTCCAGCTGAACAAAAAGATTATATTCAAAATAATGATAGTGAACATGAAATATTAGCTAGGCGAATAAAAAACCAAAATACAAAAGATTCATTAGAAATCTTATATGATGAGTTTCAAATACCTATAATTATTGGCTTATTATTTTTTATTTTTCAGTTACCTGTAGTTAGATCTAAATTTTTATCTATTTTACCTTCTCTACACAATTTAGATGGAAATCCTAATCTAACTGGTTATATTTTAACAAGTGTATTCTTTGGTATATGTTATTATGTTATTTCAAAATCCTTAACACATATGCAAACAATTTAAATATAATATTAGATAGTATGTAATGTTAAGTAAAAATGATTATGAAATGATAATTGATCTAATGAATGCAATAAAAATAGCAGAATGTGAATCATGGGTTAAAAATTTTGATGATAACAAAAACGGATTTATGTTTTCTACACATAGAAATCTCCAAAAAATTACTGAGTTAATGAAATATAATGGTCATTCTGGTGGTTCATTTGCCTTTACAATGAGACAATGTCAATATTATATTAGTAATCCTGAAGAATGGATTGTGGAATTAAATAATTATAATCTTCTATCTCCAGTTTAATAATTTAAAGATAACATAAATTATTAAATATATGAGTAATAATAATTTATTTTTATATGACGATGAATGGGATAAAAAAAATTTATCTATTGACTTATTAACTACGAATTATAATTATAAGATGATTTCTTCTAATCCAATAAATGGACTTTTTTTATTCCCATTATTTTCTCGTAATTTTTGTGAACAAATGGTAGAAAAATTAAAAGAAATTTCTGAATGGAGTGAAAATAGACATAAAAATTATCCAACTAATGATGTATTAATACAAGATTTTGATGAAAATTTTGACAAAATATATACTTCTATCTTAGAAAATATAATTTTACCAGGAGTAAATGAATTATATGAAGCAAATTATGAAAAAAATACATTAGAATATGAAACTTTTATAATAAGATATAATCCTGAAAAACAGACATATTTGGACTATCATCATGACAATTCTATATTTACAGTATGTAATACATTTTCATTTGCAAATGAGTATGTAGGTGGGGGAACAATTTTTTCACAACATAATAATAGTATTATTAAAGCAAATGCAGGAGAATGTATTATTCACCCAGGAGCATTAACACATCGTCATGGAGTAAAACCAATAACATGGGGAGAAAGATATTCTATGGTAACTTTTTGTAGAAAAAAAATTGAAGTATAATTTTAAGTAATTAATTATTTAAAATTAACATGGTAAAAAAAGTAATTAAACTACCAATAATAAAAATGGTAACTGAATTAAATGTGAATCACTCTAGTATAGTTAAATTACACAATGCTCTTTGTGAAGAATTTATTTACAAAATGCCTGGAAGATCTAAACAAAAGATTACCATATCTGATATAGATGAGGTTATTAATTTAAAAACTTATTCTTGTAAAATTGCAAAATCATTAAATAAAAATAATGAAGAAACATTCTGTTCTATAAATTTTATATTGAAAGGTGAAAAATGCTATTTAAATATTCCATTATCAACTTATCATAGAATACTAGGATAAATCTATTTGACCTTTTCATATAAACTTTGAATTGATAAAATTATTGAACTGAACATTAAAAATTGAAAATATGTATCTGGTAAAATAAAATATGTTGAAAAAGCCATATTTTCCATAAATGTAGCCATTTTACCACTAATTGTTGATTTTGTATTTTTTGGTTTAATATATCCGATATAATTATAACTTCGTACACCAATTGAAACTACATGAACCATCATCTTAATATTTAATAAATAATTATTAATTAAAAATATTCCAATAATAAAAACAAATATTTTATCACATAATGCATCCAGAAATGCTCCAAATTCTGAATTGTGTGTAAATTTTTTTTTACAATAAGTTCTAGCTAATGATCCATCAGCTCTATCTAACAAATCATGAACAATAAAACATATACATCTAAAGAAATTATTATTTATCAATAATATTGGAATAAACATACTTAATGATAAAAATGTTACTTGATTAGGTGAAATAACTAATAAACTATCATGTTCATCAAAAATATTCATTAGTATATTATCTAGCGGATTATGAATTTTTTTTTCATATAATGTTAAAGGCCAAATATCTGGAAAATTCTCCTTTTTTATGAGACTAGTGCTTATATCTTCTGTTCTAGATAAATATTTAACTGTACATGTTAAATAATCAAATGCCCCTTTCCAATCATCACCAATAACAAATAAGTCAATATTATATTTATTAACATACTCTTGTTTTTCATCTAATGAATCTTCAATAAACACTTCATCTACATATTTACAAGCCTCTACTATTTTAACTCTTTCTTCTTGATTAATAATTGATTTCTTATTTTTTTCTTTATTACATCTATCCGATGATACTCCGACTACCAAATAAGTTCCTAATTCTTTCGCTCTCCTTAACATATTTACGTGTCCTATATGAAATAAATCAAATGTTCCACAAGTCATAATCTTTCTAACTGTCATAATTATAATTGATGTAAATATATTTAAATCATTTATAATTATATTTTTTCTAAAGTATTTACAGTTGATATTTTTTTAATTTCACCCACTAATTGGTCATTATTATAATCATTAATATAATAAATATTATTTATACCTGATGCACATAGTATCTTCATGCAATTAATACAAGGATAATGTGTAATATATGCATCGCAATTATTACTACTAACCCCTCTTTTAGAACAATCGGCTATTGCATTTTGTTCTGCATGAACTGTTGCTTGTTCATGATTGTCTTTAATTATTGATGTATGAGGAGCTCCAGAGAGAAATCCATTATATCCTTGGGAAATTATTCTATTATCTTTTACTAATATGCATCCTACTTTTAGTCTTTCACATGGTGATCTTGTAGCTGTATGTAGTACTAATGTTTTAAAGTACTCATTCCATGACGGTCTATTCATATAATATGTGTAAATAAATAAGAAATGTATTCTTTACTAATAATAATGAGTTTAAATACATATGTAAATAGTCTTATAGAAAATATAAATTCTAATAATATCCCAAAAAATATAGATTTAGTATTAGATAGTGGAGCCTTTAATGGAATTTATATGTTAGGTGGACTCATTTATTTAAGACAAATGAAAAATCAAAATAAAATTAATATTAATCGTATATCTGGTAGTAGTATTGGATCAATATTAGGATTATTATTTATAGTTGATAAATTAGATCTCTCAATAGAAATATGTAACAAAGCGTTTAAGATTTTAAGAAAAAATCAAGATTTAAGAAAATTTAAATTTTTATTAGAAGATATTTTAGATAAATATATTACAGAATCTGATTTGAATAAAATTAATAATAAATTATATATTACATATTTTGATCTTACAAAAGGAAAACAAATATTAAAAAAAAAGTATAAAAATTTACAAGAATTAAAATATAGTATATTAAAATCTATGCATGTTCCATATTTATTTGACAGAAATATAACAGATAATGAAGGCTGTATAGATGGATCTTTTCCACATATATTTAAAATTAAATCCAATAAATCTAGAAAAATATTATTTATAAATCTTCAGTCTATTGATAAGATTATTAATATAATATATATTAAAAATGAAAAAAATCTATATCCAAGATTATTCAATGGTTTATTAGAAATGCATAAATTTTTTTCAGATGGAAAAAATACTAATATGTATAGTTATGTTAATGAATGGTCTATTAGAGATATTTTTTTATTTAGATTAAGAGAGATAATATACACATTAATTATTTATATTTTTTCGTTAGGATTACATATTGATTATTTTATTCCCAATAAATGGAAACAAGAAAAAATAGTTCAAAAATATATTAACATTTTTAAAAATTTATGGAGAGATATAATTATTTATTTAACTATATAATATATATATATGGTTGATAAGAATGAATCAAAAATAAGAATGTTTTATAATCGTGATTTATCACTATCAATTGTTTATTTTGAAATTGTAGTATATATTCTAGTATGTTTTTTATTTATTCGTGCTATAATACTATCTATTTCTTATTATATAAATGATAAAACAGATGGACCTATACCATGGCAATTAAATACAAAATTAGTTTTAAATAATGCTGCACAAATAAGTATTACTGCAATTTTATTTACAGAAATATTAAAATTATTTTATGTAAAAACATATAAACAATTAATAATAATTTCTGGAATAATGCTTATTAAAATAGGAATGTCATATATGATTGATAATGAAGCTCAACAACAAAAAATAGATTTAAGTAAATATAAAAAAAAAATCTCTATTTAAAATTTAAGAAAAGTTTATTTACATTAAATATATAAAATCTATTCAAATTCAATCTATCTATGGTAACTTATATAAGTCATATCTTCTAATACATCCTCACATACATCTGGTATGCTGTTTGTAGCCTCCATAAATCTCAAGGATTTTAATGTTTCTTTTACTTTTTTTAGCTCGCGTCCTAAAGTATGTGCGTCTTTCATATCTTGATTATCACCATACTCGTAGTAATCCTCTCTTAATCTATCTATCTCTTCTTCTATTAACTCTGCATCTCTTTCTAAGTGAAAGATCTCTTTACTTTCCGGTGATTCATTATAGTCTTCTAAGTCAATATGTAACCATTCTTCAACCTGAGATATTGTTGGCAAGTTAATAATATCACTATCCATTGAATAGCTTTCTTCGGGGAAGCAATTTTTTTTATTGATCCAGAATTGTCTGAAAATACATCTAGATATAGAACGACAAGGGCATTTACAACGCATTTCACAAACATGCTTAGGATAGTCATGATAAATAACAGATCCGTTCATCATATCTGTGTTTGTAGGATGATTTCTTTCATGTCTATCACAACATTGACAATCATTCATAACTTGATTCACATATAACAACTCATCTTGATTCATTTCTTCCATTTCTTCTTGATCCATAAATGGTATAATTTTTTCTGCAAATCCGTATCTCAATTCTTTTATATGAGATAGTGTAGGTGCAAATTTTTCTCTATGGTGTTTGCCTGACCAAATGTCTATTATATAATTTCCAAGGTCATCTGGTAAAGATTTCCACATGTTTGAAAAGTAAATAGACTCCATGACTTATAGCTCTATGGTACTGAAATACTGAAACACATCACTGTTAATTTCATTCAATTTTTTTTTTGAAGTTGTTTTTTTCAAAAAAAAATTTATTTAAAAATTTAACAAAAATTAAGGATAAAAATCTTCGGGATTACTAAGTAATGCATCTTCGTGATTCTCTCTTCTTTCTTCTTCTAGTTCTTTTTGATATTCTATCATAGAATGTTGGTCCATTTGTATTTGAATATTATTATCTAATCTTTCATCTTCATAAAGTAATGTATTCCATTGAGAATTTTCATTAATATCATGTATATGACACATACATGATATTAATGTTACTTCTGTATCATTTATATAATTACCACATGTTAAACATATATGAATCTCATCTATTAACCAATTATGTAACCAATAAGAAGATATAAGATTATAACTTCTTACTTGTTTATAGTGATTTCCGTTTTTATGATGACTGAATTGTAGTAAAGGAATATTATAAATCGTAAATCTTAATAAATTTCGCTGATATGCTTCTACAAAATCATAGGGATAAAGAAAGTCTTTAATAATATTTATTGCATCATCACACAAAGGAATTTTATTAATATAAACTTGACTATAAACTAAATCTTCGGTACGAAAGTAATTCAATATATTTTTTGTTTCACATGTAGTTAGTACTTTTGATTCATACATTATATCAGATTAATTCTTAATATAGTTAAAATTAATTAATACATATTAGAAAAATACAACTTCAATTTTTTTAGAATGGAGAGGAGCGATATGGCTGAGATGTTTTGTATGGTAAAAGACCGTTAAATAAGTAACAGTAACATTTTCCTTCATCTCTATGCCATGCTCCAAAAAATCCTTGTGCACATGAACAAAAACCAGTTTCTAAACTTGATTCTATCGGTGTAGATATACAAAAACCTTGGGGGTATCCGTCGGCTATACATGTATTATATGAATCAAATCCCTCTATTAATTGAGGTCTAGCAGAATTATATAATATTATTATGATAAGTAAAATAAATATAGGAATAAATTTGTAATTCATATATTTATAATTAGAATAAAAAATTATATATTTTTTTTGGTATTAATCTTTTTAATCTTTTTAATTTTAGATTTTTTGTCTTTCTTATAATTTTTATTTTTATTTTTTGTCTTTTTATTATGTTTTTTATTTTTGCGTTTTTTTGTCTTTTTACCACCTCTCCAAATCTTATTAATTCTTATTCCTCTAGCACCAGCAAAAGGTACATCTGTGACTTCCATTACTCTTTGCATAATATAATCTTGTACTGCATTAACCGATCTATGAGACCCAGTGGAGTCGGATCCGAAATATGTATCACCTACTCCTACCCCAAAAAATGCCAGCGCACTTGGTCTACTTCTAAGCCAATCTATCAAGTCTCTGTTAGATAGATTGATAGATTGGCTACTATATATTATTTGCCATATAGCATTAAGTGCTGTGGTATTAAATTGGGGTTCATATTGTCCTTCATATAGGATATTCATAATTCCCAAAGTTAACAATAATACAGAAGTGGATGATATATTAGGTTGTAATAAAGTTTGATATTGAGTAGGAAGGAAACTAGTATTGACAGTAGTATCGTCTTCCACGACGCCGGTAATATCCATAAATATACTATTATATTGGGTTCCATCAGGCATATTCATATTATCCGGTATTTGTATTGATAACATCATTATTAAATCACGAACATATGATAAATTTAATTTTTTTAAAAAATCAGACATAGTTAATTGTTGATTTATATCTCCTCCATCTTCAATCATACCTGCTGTATATTGTAGAGATAGTTCTTGTATTTGTATATAAAGTCCATTATTTTCGGGATCTTCTCCCACATTAAAAAGTAAATTAGTAAAGAAATCATTAATATCACTATATTTCGCAAGATAGTATAAGATTCTTATATATACCATCTTTACATCTTGTGTCGTATTCCAGTTTGGCATTATGAAATTTGTAATGTATGTAGATAGATAATTAAAAAGAGGTTGTTGATTTAAACTAGAATCAGTATTATAAATAGCTTGAAAAACGGATCCACTTCCATCTTCAGGTACTGTTAATAATTGTGCAAGGGAGTTAAGAATCACAGTAGGATTACCGGCAGCATCGGGTTCCCTTATTACATTATTAAATGTGTCTAATAAAAATTTATTACATTTACTGAAGATTTTTAATACATATGACTGAATTTTATTATAACAATATCGTTTATTTGCATTTATACTTCTAAGTGTACTGTAATAGTTACCTCCTTTTTGAAAATTTAAATTATATTTTTTCTTTTTTCCACCAGCAGGAGGTGATCCTTGTATTTTTGCTATACTACTTTTTAATTGAGGTACTATATTCTGTAGAATAATTTGAATTGGTGTGCCAGTAGTAACTTGACCAGTGTCATTATTTACAATTTGAGGGGTTAAAGGAATATAGTTTTGAGGGAAAAAACTTACCCCAATATTTGTTAATGTAGTTGGAAATAATCCGGTTGCTGGGGACTCTTCTCCAAGAGATTCTACTAAGTATACTTGAAATGGTGAAGGAAACTCATTTATTAACTCGTTATATTTTTTTGTACTTTGCTTAACTTGACTCGCATCTTTAGGTCTTTTACTATTAGAAGATCTGCCACTGCTGGTTCTTGAGGCAGGATATAGAATTCTTAATTGACCAGAAAGGGCGACAAGTTTTTTATTTTTCGTAAGACCATTTACAAATTTCAAATTAAAAATTTTCCTTTCAAATGTACCCGTTCTTAGCTCAGTAGTTACATTTAATGGTGTAAAATAGTTTACGATATCTTCTATATTATCAACTGTCTGAATAATAGGAAACTGTTGAACAATATCATCATATAGTGTCATTGCTGGATCATTAGAAATGGCAGTTATACTATTGAGAACCTCTATACTTTTAGCTAGTAACACAGTATTGCTAGGAGGATTAATTACAATTACATTATACTGTTCATATGTAGTAATAAATGTTCCAAGCTTTTCCAATAAACCATCTTCTGTAAATTCATTAGCTTTATTGAATAAAATATATATATTAATGATTTTAGATAACAATTCAAATTTTGATAAATATCCAATATTATCTGTTGTCGGTATTTGTGTAAAAATTTGGTAGAATTGATCACATATTATTCCAAGAGAGGGAAATATTTTTTCTAAAAAATCAGTAATTTTTTCTAAATCTGGTATAATATTCGCTCTAAAATTATTAATAATATTATTATTAGAGGTTATTGTCAACCTTTCTCGTTCTCCTGCATCATTAGAAAAAATATCACAGCGATATAGTGTTGTTCTTCCACCTCCTGACCATTGTAATATAGTAGGTATTCCACATAACCTTGAAATAAGTGCAGCTAGTTCATCACCCGATGCAAAAGTAAACATTTGATCATTTTTTCCATTTTGTAAAATACAAGAAAGTACTTCGTGAATTTGATTATAGTCTCCTTGTCTTTTATAATCCGCCATAAGAGCATATAACTGTGGTATTTTAGGTAAAATACTTGTAGGATCTATTGATCCTGTAGCTGGGTTTAAAAAGATATTTAAAATTCTTGCATCTGAAATAGGAATAGCAGTGCGTGTTGGTAAGTTCTTAAGATCGTTTAATTCATTTTGTATTCGAGAAATTAGATCTGGACCCTTTAATCTTATTATCTTATCCAATCTAGAAAATATTTGTCCAATGTATGATACACCAGCTCCAGATACACCACATGCACTATAATAATCATTATTATTGCTTTTACTTTTTTTATCTATTTGACCAAAATACCATCGGGCCATTTTCTGTGGATAAGCATTAACATAGGCAGTTATAATGTCAATAGCTGTATTATAATTTTGATCTCTTTGTCCAGTGCGAATATAATTAACAGCCTGATCAAGATTACCTCCTAGTCCTAAGGTCTCATAGTTTTCTCCCGCTTGAACATCATTTAAAAAAATAATAAAAGAAAAACATGTAGTACCATTTTCACCGAATTTTTGACCAGGATTGATCATATAACCAGTAACTAAATTATTTGATGTAAAGTAATTTGAAAACATAGGATGAAATTTGGGGTCATTGGGATCTAGATCACTTGATATGTTAGAAAAATAAACTGGTATATTAGGATCTAATACACCAACAGATGTATTCGCCGAGTCCATAACAGATGCTGTAGAAAGAAGTGGTGTAATACCCGATCCTGTAACAGAAGATATTTCCTTCAAATGAAATTGTCCTCCGTCAAATAATATTTTCATAGAGTCATTTGCAAGTGTGGGTAACTCATATGTATATGTTCCTGCGCTATAATTACCATACATATACCATTTTATAAAACCAGCAATTTTTTGATTAACAATGGATTCTTCAGGAGGAGTACCCCTAACCCTACGACTACAATATTCAGATATCCAGTTATTATAAGTAATTGATGAATCAGTTATATCTGGAACTAAAATTAAAGACCCATTACTACCAATAATGTTTCTTTCAAAAAAAGCCGGATTGAAAGAAATTGTTACATTTTGAGTAAAACCAATAATATTAAGTAGCAAAACTTCATATGTTACTGTAATATTAGCAGGTTGTAAACCCTGTTTAATTTCAAAAGTTTTTGCGACTCTATTTTCAAATGTTCCTCCTGATGTTTGAACATACTCTTGACCATTCATGATATTTTTATAATTAGCTATATTATCAACAGTACTATTTAGATTAG
>Ga0233415_10000773_pt1 | contig 14476 bp, 4 predicted proteins | sample Na_anoxic_12_MG_FD_188631 | JGI IMG/M metagenome (GOLD analysis project Ga0233415, IMG submission 188631) | Seawater microbial communities from Saanich Inlet, British Columbia, Canada - Na_anoxic_12_MG | ecosystem: Environmental > Aquatic > Marine > Inlet | place: Canada: British Columbia... | reverse complement strand
TTCAAGAACATTGTCTTGGACTGTATCTTGTTCTGCTATCATAAAAAACTCCTTTTTTACATACATAACAATAGAGTATTCACATCTACTTTTTAGGCATTTATGTAAAAGGAGGCTAATATGTGCGATTGTGGCGGGGGCAGAAGAGGTGCCCCTCGTAATTTTCGTAAGAAGACGTTGACCCCAAGTGTGGGACCAACATCTGTGCAAGGAGGTACAGCAGCAGGCCCTTCCCCGGCTCAACTTAGAGCTTTAGGATTGCAATCAGCCGTATCTCTTAATCAATCTCGTCGTCTGGATGAAAATCGTAGACAACTAGAAAAGAAGAGACGAGATGCTATCAGAAGGAGATTGAATAAGTAAATTCAATCAAAAAACAAAAGGGCCGCTGATCACTCAGCGGCCCTTTTTTTAATTGATGGCATTCAAATCGTCATACGACTGCCGATAATGATCAGTAGTCCTTCGCTTTTGCTCAGCACCAATCTCTGGCCCTTTGAATGGAGCACCGGTTTCTGGATTGATTTGCTGCATCAATTCACGTCCACCAACTACAGGTGGCTGATAAGGCTGGGTAGTCCATTGACCTTGATTGTAATCGCCTCCTAAGTGCGTCATTCTTTTAGCAAGTTCAGGGTCTCCAGCCACTTGACCTAATTCTCGCAAATCTCCTTGCATAGCAATAGCCATTTGATCGTTGTGTGAATCAATTTCTTCTGGAGACATCAATCCTCCACCCGGCTTAACTGATTTGGCAGTTAAACGCTTTTGATCTCTGGCTTTTACAATCGAAGGAGCACTTTCATGGTCAAAGCTTAAAGCACTTACCAAGAACTGAATGGCATCTCCTAAATCGCTTGGGTATTTCAAACTGTTTAGTTGAGATTGAATGTTTTGATTGTTTCTCAACAACCATGCCAATATCACTTTTTCGTTCTTTGAATTACCCAAACGATCAATTCCTTGAACGTCTACATCCATTCCGGGGAACACTGACTCAAGTAGCCCAAGATCGGCGTAGTTGTTTAAGAACTGAGCCGTATTTTGAGATTGTTTGATTCCTGCCAAGAACTCCATTTGAATTCTCTCTCCGGTTAATCCATGAGAGCGAAGATCATTGTAGTGCTTTATTGCCGAAAGAGTGTTTTCATCCAAGAAATCATAGGCTCTTCCGGGATTGAACCTAGAGAAGAATCTCATGAGACGTAAAACTCTCAATTTGTCTTCTTCAATTCTTTCCATAGGATCGCCCACAAAACGAGCAACGCCATCTTTGATGTCTTTGATTCCTTGTCCATCAGGATTGTAATCTAAAATCTCCTTTTCGTGAAAATCATAGTAGAGGTTGTTCATGGTAAGATCACGTCGCATCGCATCTTCTTCGATGGGAGCTTGTTCAACCCTATCAGGTCTACGACCGTCTGCCACTCCAACATCTCGACGGAAAGGAGCGATTTCAATTGCTTCCTTTTCTCCCGCAACGTGAGCAAAGACCACGCCAAAAGTGTCTACTGATTCCTTTTCGGCTACTTTGATTCCTTTACTTTGAGCGTAAGGGGTTCTCAGTCGATGAAGAATCTCTTTTTCCGACAAGCTGGTGGTGAGATCGTAATCTTTAGGAGTCTTGCCATGCAGCCAGTCACGAACAGCACCGCCAACAACTTTGACATTTACGTTTGGATCACCTTGTCTGAGCGCATCATCCAACACAAATACCTCTGAAGGTATTGGAATGTCAGTTTTCATTCTGGTGGGTTCTGCGGCATTCATGAAACTCTTAAATCCTTCTGCAAGCAACTGTTGAATTTGTTCTGGAGTTAACTGAGGGAATTTTCCCTTTAATGCTGATGTCTTTTGTATCCCAGTCATGGGTCTAGTTTTAAGCATGGACGCAAATTGTTCTGGTCCACCATCAAATGCTGGTTTCTGTCTGGCTATATTGGCCGCTCTTTGAGCACCCCGTTCAGAAGATCGCACCAAATTTTGTACGTTCTTTCCAATAGATGCCATAATGGTATCTTCTGGTCGTCGTCCCATCTTGTCAGACCACATGAGAATTAACAAGAGCCTCATTCTCAAACTGTCTTTGACTTTATCTCCATCAAAGTTTTCAGCAACAAATCTTTTGGAAAATCCTTGACCACTGGCAAAATCCATGTGATGTTCGATCAACCAATTGATCAACTCCTCATTTTGCATGTATAAATCAACGGTTTCTTTGGGGGCTACCGATTGCAATTTTTGCATTTGTGGAAGGAAGTGCTTTTTATCCTGATGGCCAATGGCCTGAATTCTTCCTTCGCCGCCTTGTCGCCATGGTTCTCCGTCAATTGTTGTGGCGGTGGACTTTCCAATGTCATGCAGCCATGCCGCAAGAACAACTATTTGTGTGGTCTTTTCATCCAAACGGAAGTTTACTTGTGACAGGATATCCTGCAAAGGATGCCCTTCAGTGGTTTGAGCCACCTGAAGCTCCTGTATGGCCCTTGGAACGGCTTTACGAACCAACCTTGAATGGATTAACGCATCCCCTTCGGGATGATGGCCGGGGTCTTGTGGGACTCCATGCAAAGCCTGTTTGTATCCTTGAGCCAACTCTCGTCTGGACTCTCTAAACTCTTTCCAGTTTTTCATGATGTTATTTAGACACATTCTAGCTCATTTGGTTCAGTCATCGGCCATATTCAATTTTGGACGCTTATTTGGCATTTCCCATTTTTGGACGGAAATATCCTTGTTGAGTTCAGTTTTCCTGAATTCTAACAACAAAGCTTGGTTCTCTGAATGCCAGACATAGAGGATTTTTATTGGTATGCCGTTTTCATCACATTTTTGAATATCAGCAGATGCTTGAGGCACGCCATTGATATCTGTGACAATGAATCCAGAAATCCTCTCTTCTGATTTGTCGATAAATATCGAAACCAAAATTTTATCGCCTTTTGCATTCTTTCTGAGATACACAATGATCAAATCTTCTTCGGTCTCCACAATTTTTGTATCTTCTAAGATTACAATTTCAGTGATCCCAAGAGACCTCATCATAAAATGAGGATTGAATCCAGACTTCAATCTGGTTTTACCGTAATCTTCATGTTTTGCATAATGCAAACCGGGGTCTGGGTCTCTTCGAGACCAATACCAAAAAAGATCGTCATTTGATCCTAGATCAAGTTCGTCTCCCATGATAGAAGATATTTGCAATCTGAACCTTTTCTGTTTTTCATAACAGACCTTTCCAGAAAGATTGTATCTTGATCCATCCTGCCAAACTTTGACTTTAACATCATCACATAAAAAGCTCGTGATGGTTTTGTTTCTTTCATTTAGTCTTTGGACCAGATTTGGTATCACCAATGGCGGTTTGGTGGGGGGTTTTTGGATTTCATTAGATTTTTGAATTACCTGAGATTGAGGAATGGGGTCTATCAGTTTGACCCATGTAACTAATCCAATCAGCATGGTCAAGGTGATTATACCCATTATGAGGAATGGTCTAAGCTTCATAATCTTCACCTATAAAAAAATAACCTTGGCGAGAGTGCCAAGGTTATTATATGAAACTTTGCTTTAAGAATCAAGATTATGTAGCATCGTGACTCAAAGTGAATTTCGGTGTGATGTTCAGAACGTCGCCGTCTGCCAAAACACGGGAAGTAGCGAATCTTTCAGACCACAGAACTTCACTTGAACCTGCGCCTTCAACCCAATAACCGTAAATCGTGTTTCCGGTTACTCCTGCTGTCCAAGAGCTAGGGGTCGTTCCGTAAGAAGCTTCTGCCTTCGTTCCGTTAACGGCGGCTGCATTCCACAAAGCTCTTGTCAAAGTACGAGCAGCGTAGTTTGTAAAGTTTGCTTCTGTGAAAGATCCCGTAACGTCCGTGGCATCTGGAGTGTAGTTGTTCTTGAATAACTTCAAGATATAATCTTCGTCTGTCGATAGAGCGTCTCCAAGCATCTTATCAAGAAGCTGAAGTTCTCCTTCTGATGGTACCATTAAGGCCATAATATCTCCCTTATTCGAATAAAAGGTGTTTCAGGTAGTTATGCAACAAAATTGATTTTTTAGACACTATTATACTTTAGACAAAAAAAGGATGTCCAAAGTGAAACCTTCAAAAAGTCAACTCGTTAATCTCAGTAGAGAAGAAATTGCAGAAAACTTCAAAGTTTCTGACAAAACGGTAGTTCGTTGGCTGAAACACTATGAAATGTTTGAAAGAAAAGGAAGAAAATTAGATCAAGCCAAAGCTGAAAAAATTAGAAAGAAACATCAAGAAGGTTCTTCTATAAAAAGTTTGGCTAGCGAATATCAAGTCACATTTTCTTCTATAAGCAGAGTCCTTAATGATGTCACATACAAATGTGGAAAAAAGACTTACGCAGACATATCGGTAGTGTATAACCCCAATTAGACCTTCGGTATATCAGGTCTTCTATCTGTGTCAGGTAAATCGAATTGTTGACGACAAGCTGTTATGGCTGCTAAGAATGCGCCGCTTTTTGGGCTACAGGTATCAGACTTGAATATTTCACATCCAGCGTAGAAGAATCTAACATCTGCACAATCCAAGTAATCATTTGGTGAACTTACAACACAAACAAAGTCAGAATCAACACATGTTCTGTCAAAGTATGTTAATGCAAAGTCTGATGCACCACTAACGATCAGTCCTCCATCGGTCTCATAACTGTAGAAGCTCTTGACAACATCGGATGATCCATTGACGAACACTCCTCCGTTAGACGTTGGAATCATTGCAATATTTGTAACTTGTTCTCCCCCTGTTGTTACACCTCCTGTTGAGATGAATGTAAAGTCTCTGAAGTTTACAATTGCTGTTCCGCCAACTATCGCACCTCCAGATGTTCCTGTAAGTCCGCTAAAGGACGCAATGGACGTTCCGCCAATTATCACTAACCCTGATGAGTTGTATTTGTAAGATATTCCAGTAAGGGCGTCTTCTCCGCTTGTTATCACGCCACCTGTTGAGATGTATGTGAAACCTTGAGTGTTGATTGCAGCCGTTCCACCAGCTAATACGCCTCCGGTATTTCCGCTGACCAGTTCTATTGAATCGCCACCAATGACAACTTTGCCACTTGGGTTGTAACTGAAGCTTGGTTGAGTGGTTTCTGATGATCCACCAATTGTAACTTGCCCAGTGGATGTATAAGTTATTCCAAACACAACATCCGCTGATCCGCCAACAGTAATAATGTTTCCATCCGGCAAGGAATGGAAGAATCCAATGCCTCTGCGTCCAGCTATTCCTCCAGTAGAAACTCCACCACTGGCAAAGACTTGGAAGGTGTCAGATGCACCTTTGGCTGATCCGCCAACTACAACACCGCCAATTCCATCAACTTGATCTATAAAGTCTGGATCGGCTTCACCGCCTGCTATCGCACCACCAGTTGGAGTAATATTTCGAGAGATGACTTCAAGAACCACACCGCCAGTTAATGCACCGCCAGAAAGAGAAGGCTCGATGCCTATTATTCCGCTTCCTTCAGATATAACTCCACCGGTTGATGGAGCATTGTACAAGGCTGCGGCGACTCCATTTCCTCCAGATAGAACTCCACCCAATGCAATTTTTGTAGTTCGAACTTCAATAGGAGTTTGTCCGCTTGCAATTGATCCACCAAAAGCCGTTGGGTTATAAGAAGCAAGTGGATTTGTTATTCCTCCAGATAATGCCCCACCTAAAGCAAATTCGTCAAATGTTGTTCCTGTTCCAGCAGCACCTCCAGTGATTGCTCCACCTGAAGTGATTGCAGAATAAATTGCAGTTGTAATTGCAATTCCGCCAACAATTGATCCGCCAGTTATTGGCGGCTGATATTTAATTGAAGAAACAATTGTTCCGCCAACTATTGCACCACCAATAGCAACTTCGTCATATTGTTTTCCTAAGCTAGCTTTTCCACCGGCTATTGCACCACCAACAGCAACTTCATCATAAACAGCAGTGGTTGTCCCGCCAACTAATCCACCGCCACCAACTGATGGTTGTATTGCAATTTCTGCGATGCCGACAACAATTGCACCGCCAGCAGTGTCTATATTGTATAAAACGCCTTCGGAAACGGTGCCGCCGATGATAGACCCACCAGAGATAGCTGGGTTATAAGTGACTCGGAGGTCTGTTACACCACCGGTTATGGCACCGCCCGAAGGCTGAATATCGAATGTTCTTTGTAATTTTCCGCCAGCAATTGCTCCACCGGCAGGCACAGGATTGTAAATTGCTGCAACATCAGCAACACCACCAGCGAGTGATCCGCCGCCAACAACAGTTTCTCCACCTGTTGTTTCAATGGCAACACCACCAACAATTGCTCCACCGCCAATTTCAATAATATCGCTGAAGCTTTCATCAGCAGTTCCGCTGACAATCGATCCACCAGCGGGAACAGGATTGTAAATTGCTGTAACATCAGCAGCACCACTGGCTAGTGATCCACCATCAGTTGAAGGAATGTGCAGAGTTAGCTCTGTGGCAACTCCACCAATAATTGCTCCACCGCCAACTTCAACAACGTCGCTTAGTTCTTCATCAGCAGAGCCGCTGACAATTGATCCGCCAGCAGGCACAGGATTGTAGATGGCTGTAACATCAGCAACACCACCGGCTAGTGATCCACCTTCAACAACGATGTCTCCACCTGTTGTGCTTAATGCAGCACCGCCGACAATTACTCCACCGCCAACTTCAACAACGTCGCTTAGTTCTTCATCAGCAGAGCCGCTGACAATTGAACCACCGGCAGGAATAGGATTGTAAATTGCTGTAACATCAGCAACACCACCGGCAAGCGATCCGCCAACAGGTGTTTCTTCAACAATTCTTCCTTCATCAGCAGTTCCGCCAATTACTGAGCCACCGGCAGGAACAGGATTGTAGATCGCTGTAACATCAGTAACGCCGCCTGTTAGTGCTCCACCATCAATTGAAGGAATGTGTTGTGTCAATTCTGTGGCAACACCACCAACAATTGCTCCACCACCAACTTCAACAATGTCGCTTAGTTCTTCATCAGCACTACCGCCAGCAATTGAACCGCCAGCAGGCACAGGATTGTAAATTGCTGCAACATCAGCAACGCCACCGGCCAGAGACCCGCCTTCAACAACAGTTTCTCCACCTGTTGTTTCAATGGCAACGCCACCAACAATTGCTCCACCACCAACTTCAACAACGTCACTGAAGCTTTCATCAGAAGTTCCGCCAACAATTGATCCGCCAGCAGGAACAGGGTTGTAGATGGCCGTAACATCGGCAACACCGCCAGATAACGCTCCACCCGTAGCAATCTCAGTTGTGGTTTTAAGATCGTCAGCAGTTCCACCAACGATTGAACCGCCAGCAGGAATAGGATTGTAGATGGCTGTAACTGTGGCAACACCACCGGCTAGTGTTCCACCTGTAGGAATTTCTTCAAGAGTTCTGTTATCTTCTGCTGTCCCGCCAGCAACAGAACCACCGGCAGGAACAGGATTGTAAATTGCTGTAACAGCGGCAACACCACCGGCTAGCGATCCACCTGCGCCTTGGACTTGATCAATGAATGTTGTTCCAGCGATACCGCCAACAATTACACCGCCTTCAGTAACAATGTCGCCGCCAGTTGTGTTTAATGCAACACCACCAACGATTGCCCCACCGCCAATTTCAATAATATCACTGAATGTATCATCTGCTGTGCCGCCAATGATTGAACCACCGGCAGGAACAGGGTTGTAGATGGCAGTAGCATCAGAAACTCCACCAGCAATTGAGCCGCCAGCAGGAACAGGATTATAGATAGCTGTGACATCAGCAACGCCACCGGCCAGTGCTCCACCACTAATTTCTACAACATCGCTTAGCTCGTCATCTGCCGCACCACCGACAATCGATCCGCCAACAGGAACAGGATTGTAAATTGCTGTAACAGTGGCAACGCCACCAGTTATTGCTCCACCGCCAACTTCAACAACATCAATGAAGTCAGGATCGGCAACACCGCCAACAATTGAACCGCCAGCAGGAACAGGATTGTAAATTGCTGTAACAGTGGCAACACCACCAGCTAATGCTCCACCACTTACTGTGACAAGATCACTTAGCTCGTCATCTGCTGCACCACCAACAATTGAACCACCGGCAGGGACGGGATTGTAGATGGCTGTAATATCAGCAACACCGCCAGCAATTGCTCCACCGCTTACTTCAACAATGTCACTTAGCTCTTCGTCAGCAGAACCGCCGACAATCGAACCACCAGCAGGAACAGGATTATAGATTGCTGTAACATCGGCAACTCCACTAGAAATTGTTCCGCCGCCAACTTCAATGACATCACTGAAACTATCATCCGCTGTACCGCCAACAATTACGCCGCCGCCAACTTCTACTAGATCGCTTGAACTCTCACCTGCTGATCCACCAACAATCGATCCGCCAGCAGGAACAGGATTGTAAATTGCTGTAACATCGGCCACACCACCGGCCAATGATCCACCGCTAACTTCAACAATATCGCTTAAGTCTTCGTCAGCAACACCGCCAGCAATTGTTCCGCCAGCGGGAATAGGATTGTAAATTGCTGTAACATCAGCAACGCCGCCAGCAAGAATCCCGCCTAGACTAGCAGAGAATTCACTGAATCCAACCACGGACATCTCTGGCTCAGACAGAAGTTCCCATCTGGTTTGTGGGTTGTGCAGTTGTTCGATTTCTTGATCAGTTAATGGTCTATCGTAAATTCTTAAATCATTGAATTTTCCATTAAAGTAATTCCCATGAAGTAGTAAAAATTGTGATCCAAGTCCAAGGCTAACTCCATTGAAGTCGAATGTTCCTGTTGCTGTGGAGTATTTAACTCCATCTAAGTATCCAGTTGCATTGCCACTGTTGTCATAGCTGACTGCTAGATGATGCCATTGCCCAACAACAACATTGTTAGATGGGACAATTACTTCCCAAGCACTTCCGTCCCAATGTTCTATTGCTGATCCTGCGCCTTGGAATCTTAAAGCACCAGATTGTCCTGTCGATCCAGATAGTTGACCAAGGATTCTGTCATCATCGGTAATGCTGTTGGCATTAAACCAAATGCTTATTGTGCATGGTTCTGTTTGTTTTACATCTCCAATGTCAATGTAGTCAAAAACTCCATCAAGGTTGACAACATATCCTTTTTCTCCATCAACAACCCAGCTAGAGGCAACATCGGCGACAGCTAAATCCCCATGATTTCCTTGTGCGAAATCATATAGAGTGTTACTGCCGGGATAAAGCATAGGCCAATAACCAGTCAATCCACTGTGCTGATTACTGTTTGTATTGATTGTTGTATGTGGTTGAACATTTGGCATTCCATTTCTTGCAGGAATGACAACTGGAGCGAATTCTACTCCATTGGCGTCATAAATTGCTGTAACTGTGGTGACGCCACCAACTAGCGATCCACCAGTTCCTTGAACTTGGTCAATGAATGTTGTTCCGGCGATGCCGCCAACAATAGCACCGCCGCCAATTTCAGTATCTCCTCCGATTGTGTTTACTGCAACACCACTGACAATTGCTCCACCGCCAGCTTCAAAGATGTCTATGAAGTCTGGATCAGCTTCGCCACCAACAATTGAACCACCAGCAGGAACAGGATTGTAAATCGCTGTAACTGTGGCAACTCCACCAGCGATTGATCCGCCGCCAATTGCAGGAGTGTGTTGAGTTAGCTCTGTGGCAACGCCGCCAACTATTGCCCCACCGCCAACTTCAACAATATCACTTAACTCTTCATCAGCAGAGCCGCCAGCAATTGAGCCACCGGCAGGAACAGGATTGTAAATTGCTGTAACTGAGGCAACACCACCGGCCAATGCTCCACCGCCAACAACAGTTGCTCCACCAGTTGTGTTTAACGCAACGCCGCCAACAATTGCTCCACCGCCAACTTCAATGATGTCACTGAAACTTTCATCGGCAGTTCCGCCAACTATCGAACCACCGGCAGGAACAGGATTGTATATTGCTGTAACATCAGCAACACCACCAGATAACGCTCCACCTGTTGCAACTTCAGTTGTGGTTTTAAGATCGTCAGCAGTTCCACCAACGATTGAACCACCGGCAGGAACAGGATTGTAAGTTGCTGCAACATCAGCAACTCCACCAATCAGTGATCCACCGGCAGGAGTTTCTTCAAGAGTTCTGCCTTCTATTGCTGCGCCACCAGCAACAGAGCCACCGGCAGGAACAGGATTGTAAGTTGCTGTAACTGTGGCAACGCCACCAGCGATTGAACCGCCCCCGACTGTGATAAGGTCACTTAGTTCATTATCTGCTACACCGCCAACAATTGAACCGCCAACGGGGACAGGATTGTAGATGGCTGTAATATCAGCAACACCGCCACCAATCGTTCCACCACCAACTTCAACAATGTCTATGAAGTCAGGATCGGCAACACCGCCAGCAATTGTTCCGCCAGCAGGCACAGGGTTGTAGATTACTGCAACTGTGGCAACACCACCGGCTAGTGTTCCACCGCCAATTGTGATAAGGTCACTTAGTTCATTATCTGCTACGCCACCAGCAATTGATCCGCCAACAGGCACAGGATTGTAGATGGCTGTAACAGCGGCAACACCACCAGCCAGCATTCCGCCACCGACTTCAACAACATCGCTTAGTTCTTCATCTGCTGAACCGCCAACAATCAAACCACCAGCAGGCACAGGGTTGTAAATTGCTGCTACTGTAGCAACGCCACCAGCTAGTGCTCCACCACCAACTATGATGAGATCGCTCAGTTCATCGTCTGCCGCTCCACCAACAATTGAACCGCCAGCAGGAACAGGGTTGTAGATTGCCGTAACATCAGCAACTCCACCAGTGATTGCTCCACCGCCGACTTCAACAACGTCGCTCAGTTCTTCATCAGCAGAACCGCTAGTGATTGAACCGCCAGCAGGCACAGGATTGTAAATTGCTGTAATTGTGGCAACACCACTAGCGATTGATCCGCCACCAATTTCAACAATATCGCTTAACTCTTCGTCCGCTGCACCGCCAGCGATTGAACCACCAGCAGGAACAGGATTGTAAATTGCTGTAACATCAGCAACACCACCGGCAATCGCTCCACCGCCAACTTCAACAACATCGCTTAGTTCTTCATCTGCTGCACCGCCAGCGATTGATCCACCGGCAGGAACAGGATTGTAAATTGCTGTAATTGTGGCAACACCACTAGCGATTGATCCGCCGCCAACTTCAACAATATCAATAAAGTCTGGGTCGGCAACGCCACCGGCAATTGCTCCACCTGTTCCTTGAACTTGGTCAATGAATGTTGTTCCAGCTAGTCCACCAACAATTGCACCGCCACCGACAACAGCGTCCCCGCCAAGGGTGTTGTTGGCAACACCGCCAGCAATTACACCGCCGCCAACTTCAACAATGTCAATGAAGTCTGGATCAGCCACACCGCCAGCAATCAATCCACCGGCAGGCACAGGATTGTAAATTGCTGTAACTACGGCAATTCCGCCAGATATTGATCCGCCAACAGGAACAGGATTGTAGATCGATGTGATTGTGGTGATGCCGCCAGCAATTGCTCCACCACCAACTGTAATAAGGTCGCTCAGTTCATCATCTGCTATACCACCAACAATTGAGCCACCAATAGGCACAGGATTGTAGATCGCTGTAATTGTAGCAACGCCGCCAGCAATTGTTCCACCACCGACTTCAACAACATCACTTAATGATTCTGTTGCTGTTCCACCAACGATTGATCCGCCAGTAGACACAAAATTGTAAATGGCTGTGACATCAGCAACACCGGCAGCAATTGCTCCACCGCCGATTTCAATGATATCAGTGAAGGTTTCATCAGCAGTTCCGCCAACGATTGCCCCGCCTGTTCCCTCTATTGTTCCACCGGATGTGTTTACAACAGCAGCGCCAGTAACAATTGCACCACCAACAGGAATAGTATTGTATGTCGATGCAATATTTGCATCGCCACCAGCAATTGAGCCACCGGCAGGAACAGGGTTGTAGATTGCTGTGACATCAGCAACACCGCCAGCAATTGCTCCACCACCAACTTCAATGAGATCGCTTAAGTCTTCATCGGCTGCGCCGCCAACAATTGATCCACCGGCAGGAACAGGATTGTATATTGCTGTAACATCAGCAACACCACCGGCAATTGCTCCGCCGCCAACCTCAACGATGTCTATAAAGTCTGGGTCAGCAACTCCACCGGCCAGTGCTCCACCAGAAACAACAGGATTGTAAATCTCTTCTACATCAGCAGTGCCGCCAACCAATGCTCCACCGTCAACAGGAACTAGGGAGCTTAATTCATCATCTGCTGCACCACCAACAAGAACTCCACCAACACCAAGTATTTCAGGTTGTGCAAAGACAACGGCAATCTCTGGCTCAAACCAGAGTTCGTAACGTGATTGAGGGTTGTGAATTTGCTCCACAACAGAAGCGGACAAGTTGGTATCATAAATTCTTACATCATCAACTCGTCCTGCCCAGACGTTTGCTGATTCTATGATAAGTTTTGCTGCATTGGATGAATTTTCTGTATAATCAACTGGGGATCTGGATGCAGTATCATCTGACCCATTGTTTTTAATCAGAATTGTTATGTCATTGTTTACTGACCATCCAGAACGGTCTACAATCTCTTGTATGATTGTTTTAATATTTGGAGTTTGATATGTTTCTCCTAGTGTCCACGTTGAGGGAGTCCAACCAACTGAAGATGTGGTTTCAACTAAATTGGCGTAAGAAGACACACCTGTAGGAGCGGTTGCATCATCAACATCGTTTGCAGTTATATTTACAATGCAATTGGTACTTGCACCGTTGGATGCAACAAACTCTACTTTAACAGAATTTACTTTTTCGCCTTGTTTTAAGTCAACTGATGGGAATGTGAAAAACGCATTCAAATCCTGTTGGCCCAATAGTGCCTTAAGAACAGGCTCATCATGGTCAATCTCAGGCTCAGCTTCAGGTTCAGGTGAATTTAGTCCGTGTAATACCTGAATTAAAGTGCTTCCGAATTGAGTATTAGTATTTTGAAAACTACCTGCTACGTGTCCATCTCTGGCACTGGTTGATATTTGAGACTCTCTGGTTGTAATTCCAGAAGCTCCACCAATTGTTACTGTGGCACTGTTGCTTCCGATAGATGTTGGGAGTGTGCCAACAAATGTTTGTGACACACCTGAGCTATCACCATTTACAAAGAAATCTGCTTTTTCAGCGTTGTTGCTTCCGCTTCCATCATAAACAAGAACAACATTGTACCATGTGTCAACAGCATAACCATTAGTGCCAGTGTAGAATCCTGTGACAGTTGAACTGTTTACAAACTCAATATTCCATCCGTTGTTTCTGTCCCATTCAATGGTCAACCCATTAGTGCCATCTGTTTTAGACCATAGAACAGCAGAGTTTCCTAAGCTGTCCAGCTTTGCCCAAGCAGAAATGGTTAATTTGGTGGCTCCATCTATGTTTGGAATATCGCCAGCATCAAAGTAATCATTCTCTTCTCCCGTGCCTTGGAAGACAAAAGAACCACGCTCGCCATCAGCAGACCAGTTGTCGGCTACGTCTGCCCCTTGGAACGTACCGTCTTGTCCGCTTATCGAATCATAAAGGAAGTTCGTTCCCGGTTTCGAGAGAGACCACCAGTTCACAAGGTTATTGTGCTGAGCACTGTTGGTGTTCGGTGTTGAAGCAGGCTTCCTGTTCTGCGCATAAGGTGCAGGAATTGGAATTCCCAAAGCAGGTTGTGCTTCTGTTGATCCAACGCTTATTGCAACGGTGTTGATTGCAGTTCCGGTAACAATCGCACCGCCAGAGGCAATTTCAGAAACCGCCTTAGAGAAGTCGGCAGTTCCGCCTGCAATAACTCCACCACTTGTGTCTGTGGTGTTTCTTAAACTTACATCTGGTGTTCCAGAAACAATTGATCCGCCTGATGTTATGACATTGAATCTTTGATCCAAGTCTGCAACACCGGCAACAATTGCACCGCCTGCTCCAGTCTCGTTATAAGTGTTTGTGTTATTGGTAAATTCTTCAACAGCAGCACCGGCGACAATTGCTCCACCTGATCCTGTTTCATTATGAGTGCTGGTGTTGTTGACAAACTCTTCTGTTGCAGCACCGGCGACAATCGCACCGCCTGTAGTCTGAACACTATAAGTTGCTGTAACAACAGCAGTGCCAGCAGCAATTGCACCGCCTGCTCCAGTCTCATTATAAGTGTTGGTGTTGTTGGTAAACTCTTCAACAGCAACACCAGCAACAATTGCTCCACCTGCTCCAGTCTCGTTGTAAGTGTTGGTGTTGTTGGTTAAGTCTTCTGCTGCAACACCACCAACAATTGCACCGCCTGCTCCAGTCTCATTATAAGTGTTGGTGTTGTTGGTAAACTCTTC